>Ga0272444_10000510_pt1 | contig 40929 bp, 32 predicted proteins | sample SSMForm13_FD_201033 | JGI IMG/M metagenome (GOLD analysis project Ga0272444, IMG submission 201033) | Marine sediment archaeal communities from Little Sippewissett salt marsh, Falmouth, MA, United States - SSM-Form-13 | ecosystem: Environmental > Aquatic > Marine > Wetlands > Sediment ... | reverse complement strand
GATTTAGGCTCTCTATTGTATAGCCGTTTTCTACTATTTGAAAACAACGTATGCGCAATTTCGTGCGCTATAGAAAAGTTTATTCTCGCCTTGTTGATGTTCGGGTTGTAGCTTATGACGTATTTATTTAATTTTTTCGAGAAATATACCATCGCATCTTTGACAGAAGCAGATGGCTTTACATAAATATTAAGAATTTCTGCCAAAACAAAAGGGCTATACGGAGGTCCATATAGCCCTTGATCTAAGGCGTACAGCATAATTTTTTGAGCCCTATCGGCCACTATGCTTACAGACTCTTGGCTATTTTCTATTTGTTCATCAGAGATAAATTCTACAGGTGTGTCGGTAGGCATATTGAGCAGTCCTTTAGAGCGTTGGGGAAGGTCGTGGATATTTCATAAGCGCCGATACCTGGAAATGACTTTTTCAACAGGGGAAGTCAATTCGGCAGGATTATTGTTAGCAATAGGTTAGCAAAAAAGGAAAAGGGCTTACGAGGTTATCTCATAAGCCCTTGATTTTATTGGTCGGGATGGCGTGATTCGAACACGCGGCCTCTGCGTCCCGAAGCGATTGGGCGGCTCAGAAGCTGTAACGCAGCCGCAGGGTCAGGCAGTCGTTGTTCGAATACTGGCCGTAGTTCCCGTCCCGGGGGCCTTCGAAAAGCATCAGCGAGGCGGCCAGGAGCCAGTCGTCGCCGATGCTGTATTCGGCGAACAGCTCGGACACGCTGCCCTGCTTGGAAAAGGATACCGTGCCCCTGACGCCGGCCTTGAGGTCGTCCTGCAGGAACAGATCGTAGATTTCGGCCGTGGCCCCGTGAGTGAAGGCGTCGCGGGCCAGATTGTCGGACTGTTCCAGCACCGCGTTCCAGAAATACTGCACGTTGACGTAGCAATTGAGGCCGAAGGTGCGGTCGAATCCGGCCACGCCCTCCAGCACGGGCCGACGCACCCAGTCGTGGCCCGTGCTCACGTCCTCCAGCATTACCGGCAGGTCCGGCTTGAGGGCCAGCTCGCCGCGCAGTGTGGAACGCTCCAGTCCCTTGGCCACGTTGACGCCCCAGGCCGTGAAATGCGGATGTACGGGCGTGACCAGGGGCAGGGTCGCGCCGTCGGCCTCCGTGGTCCTGTAGTCGAAGATCGGGTTGTCGCTGACGCCGTGGAAGCCGATGGCGGCCAGGTCCCAGCCGTTCGTGGTCACGCCCAGGCGCAGGCCGGCCTCGGCGTCGTCCACGGCGTGGTCGGGTTCCTGCTGGTCGGCCAGGGCCAGGTAGCCTTCGTTCTCGGCCCGGCGCAGCGCACGGAGGCCGTAGGGCTCCCAGGGCGAGCCCGAGGCACTGAGGCGGTAGATTCGGGCCAGGGGGATGTACACCGTCTCCAGGGTGGCTTCCTGAACAGCGCCGCCGGTTGGCAGGTTGATTATGAGTTGTCCCAGTTCCACGGGCACGCGGGCGTCGGCACGGCCGGACGAGACGGGCTCGCGATGGTCCACGGGGTTGATCAGGTCCATGGGGTTCACGCCGTCGCCCGTGCCCCAGCGCAACATCTTGCGGCCCACCATCAGGTCGACCTGCCGGGTGTCGAGGGTCAGGTAGCTTTCCTCCAGGTGGGCGCGAAAGGTCTTTTGGTCATCGGACAGTCGCCCCGCCACGGGGTCCCCGTCCAGCCCGGCCGAGGAGAACAGGCGCAGGGAAGACGCATCCGGGTCGTCGGCGCCGTCGCCGCCGCCCAGGGCCCGGCCCTGGACCTCCAGCCAAAGCCGCTGGCGGGCCGAGGCCTCTGATCCGTCGCGCAGGTAGGCTTGGTAGCGGGATTCCAGATAGCCGTGCAGGCCCAGGGCCGGTTCGGCCGTCTCTTCGGCGCCCGGGGCCGGGGAGTTCCCGGGCGCCGTGGCTTTGCCGGGCGCGGTAAATGGATCGCCCGGCAGGGTCTCCTGTGCGGCGGCCGAGGGAACCATGGCCGGTGAAAATCCGACCAATATCCCCCAGGCCGCCAGCAGGCTGAGGGTGACACATGCAATGCAACGGCCCATGGACTCAGCGTTTCAGCGCGCTTTGCAGGAACAGGCTGTCGTCCAGGCCCGTGTTGTAGCGGATGTCCGTATGTTCGAATGTGGTCTTGGTGCCCCGCGCCGGGGTTTCGTAGAGGCTTTTTGTGATGGTCCAGATGCCGTCGATTTGCTTGAAGCCGCCGTGTGTGGCCGTCTTGAGCAGGTCGCCGTGCCGGTCGTAGTATTCCACGAACTGGGGCAGAAAGGTGTCCTTGCGCACGTAGACGATGCGCTTGGAGTAGTTGGTGTCGCGCTTGAGTCCGGGCCGGGGCACGGACTCCACGATCCAGCAGGACGCGCCGAATTTGTCCTCGCTGCCCAGAAGGGTATGCGTGTCGTCGTCCACGGCCCGGTCCTCAATGTCCTCGTTGGCCAGGTCCGAGCGCATGAAGGAGCCCTTCTTGCCGCCGCCGCTGATGCGCCGCACCAGGCTTTCGGCGGGCAGGAATATCCACATGTCGTCCTCGCGTTCCGGATCGTCGTAGGACCAGGTCAGATAGGTGGTGCCGTGCACGTCGGCGGGTTCCTGGAACCGGACCAGCGACCGCTTGTCCTCGTTGTTTTCTCCATATTTTTTGGAGACGCGTTCCATGCGCCGCACCAGGGTCATGGAGCCCCGCCGGATGGTCATGGTCGAGGTCTGGGTGGCGTCGAGGCTGGAGTCCACCGCGTCCACGCGGACCATGATCTCGCGGCCGGTCATGTCAGCCCGGGCGGGCAGTGCCATGATCGCTAGCAGCAGCAGGCAGCAGAGATATCTAGGCATGGGAATCTCCGTCTGGTTGGGGCGCCCGTTCGGGGCCCAGGGGTTTGAAGATCAGGATCAGGGCCGTCGCAAAGTATAGGTCCGCGATGAGCGCTGTGGCGAAGGCCACTCCGAACAGCAGGCCGAGCTTGAAGAAGCCCAGAATCCCGGAAGTCAGGAACACGGCGTTGCCCAGGATGAGCACCATGGAGGTGAAGGTGATGGGCCTGCCCGTGGATTTCAGGGCCAGTTTCAGGGCCCCGGAGTAGTTGCCGACCCGGACGAACTCCTCCCGGAAGCGGGTGAAGAAGTGGATGGTGTCGTCCACGGCCACGCCGATGATGACCGCGGCGAAGCTGATGGTGATGACGTCCAGGTAGAATCCGGTCAGGCCCATGAAGCCCATGGTCAGAAAGACCGGGAGCACGTTGGGGGCCAAACTGATGAGCCCCAGGCGCACCGAGCGCAGGACGAGCATCATGACCAGGGTGATGACCGTCAGGGCGGCGATGAAGCTGTTGCGCTGGCCCTCGAAGAGGATGTCGTTCAGGGCCAGGTAGCGGGAGATGCTCCCGGACTCCACCAGGCGCACGTCCGGCCCGAACATCTCCCGGGTCTTGGCCAGCATGTCCTCGGACAGTTGCCGGCCCTGGCCGGTGTCGAGGTATTTGGTCTTCAGCGACAGCCTGATCACGTCGTAGGTGAAGCCCACCTGGCGGTCCAGTTCGTCGCCGCCCGAGCTTTCGTACAGGAACAGGTACTGGGCCATGGCCCGGTTGCTGTCGGGCAGGGCGTAGAAGGCCGGATCGTTGCCGTGCAGGGCCTGGCGGACCTTCTTGATGACGTGAGTCACGCTGGTGGCCTTGGTCACCAGGGGATGGGCCTGGGCGTAGCCCTGCAACTGGTCCAGTTTCTTCATGAAGGCCGGGTCTTTGACGCCGTCCGGACGTCCGGTGTCGATGAGGAATTCCAGGTTGTTGCCCGTGCCCAGGCGTTCGTCGAACATATCCAGGGTCTGGCGCAGGGGAATCCGCTTGAAGATCAGCTTGGCCGAGTTGGACTCCACCTTCATCATCAGGAATCCCGCGAAGGTCACGGCCATGATCACGACGAAGATCGCGGCCACGGTCTTGGTCCGGGTGGTCACGATGCGGTGGGTCATGGACAGCCAGCGGTCGAAGATGTCGCCCGAGCCTTTGCCGCCCAGGCGTGATTTTCGCGGCCTGGGATGGGCCTTGCCGAAGGAGTAGAGCGCGGGCACCAGGATCAGCGTGAGCACGAAGGCGTAGATAACGCCCAGGGCCACGTAGACGCCCATCTCGCGGTAGGGCTTCACGTGGGTGGTCAGGTAGGCCAGGAAGCCTATGGCCGTGGTCAGGGAGGTGAGCATGACGGCCCCGCCCACCTCGGTGAAGGCCTTGCGCAGGGCCTCCTTGCGGGGCGTTCCCTTGTCCACCTGGTTGTGGAAGGCCGCGATGCCGTGCATGGAATCGCCGATGCCCACGCAGATGAGCATGGTGGGCAGGGCGATGGTCAGCAGGTTGGCGGTGATGTCCAGAAGTCCCATGGAGCCGACGGTCCAGAAGACCGAGACGATGGTCACGCCCAGGGGCGTGACCACCCCGCGCAGGCCGCGTCCCAGCCAGAGCAGCAGCAGGATCTGCACGATGACGATGATCGAGAACTGCTGGCCGGTTTCGCCCTGGACCAGCTTCTCGTACTCGTGGCTGAAGACCGGGGAGCCCGCCAGGTGGGGAACGAGGTTCTTGAAGGCCGGGCGGGCCACGATGTCCTGCATGGCCTGGGACACGGTGTTGCGCGGATTGACGTCCTTGTTCTTGTCCAGGGGATAGGGGCTCAGTTCGATGAGCATCAACAGGGTCGTGCCGTCCCGTGAAATGAGGTTGTCCACGTACAGGGGGTCTTCCAGTGCCCGGGCCAGGAGGTCGTCGATGGCGGCCTGGTCGTCGGGGACGGGATGGATGTAGTCCTCGACCACCACCTCGTCGCCGCCGTCCTCGTTGCTGTGGATGTTCTCCACGTTTCCCAGCCAGGTCACCTTGCGCGCGTAGGGCACGTCGGTTTCCAGCGCCCGGGCCAGTTCGGTCATGGCCCGCAGGTTGTCCGGGGTGAAGGGAGTCTCTTCCTTGAGAAACAGGACCAGGCCGTATTCGTCGTTGCCGAAGGTCTCGTCGAAGACGGCCTTGTTCAACAGCGCCTGGTGGCCCTCCACGAACCAGATTTCCGAGGAGTTGTCGAAACGGACCTTGGACATCTGGACGATGAAGAAGGCCGTGACCAGGGCCACGACGGCCAGCCAAAGCCAGCGCCTGCGGATGACGTGGGCCGTGAACCTGCCGAAGACCGGGCCCATGTACATCCGGTGCTCGTGGTTGTTCGGATGGGTGTCGTTCATGTTCGTCTCCATGGCCGGACGGGGGTGTCGCTCGGGCCGTTTCGGCGGAACATCCGGCCAAAACGATGGGCGGACCCTACGCCTTCGATCCGATTCATGCCGCTCGGCAAGGGAGAAAAAACACTCCTATGGGGAGTATGGGGATGATCCGGTCGGCCGGGAATCCGTTTTCGGGCAACATTGCTCCCTGCGGGAGCGGAACTCGGGACGACTTTGTCCTATGGTCCGCATGTGTTCGCCCGCGTCCGGACGGGAGGGGCCGGAAGATCAGCACTCCAGTCCGAGCCGTCCCGTCCGGCGCGCGGCACGCCCATTGGCCGCGCCCCATCCATTCGGGCAGGGGCGGCCAATGGCCCCTTTTCCAGGAAAAGGGACCATTCACCCAAGACAAGGAGATTGAGCAATGAAGAAATTGTTGGTCGCACCGCTTTTGGCCCTGGCTTTGGCCTTGAGTCCCGCCTTGGCCTCCAGCGCATGGGCCCATTCCGTGTGGGTCAACGCGTTCGAGTCGTTCGCCCATCCACCGGGACACGCCCTGGTATCCGTCGCGTTCGGCCACAAGCTGCCCATGGACGACCTGCTGACCGGCGCTCACGGCACCCTCTACCTGGACAAGTATGAACTGGTGGACCCCGCCGGCAAGCATTTCGACCTGCCCATGCCGGACTACGCCCTGGACACGAAATCGCTCGGCGACGCGCTGGCCGTGTCGCACGGCGACATCGGGGCGAACAGGATCGAGTTCGGGCCCGAGTCCCTCAAGGGCACCTATGTGGTGAACGTGGAAACCGTTCCGACCTACGTCTGCAAGTACGTGAACACCAAGGGCAAGCCGGCCTTTTCCCAGAAGCCCCTGGACCAGGTGGACGACATCAAGAACGTGGAGTTCGCTGTCAAGTACTACGCCTACAGCAAGGGCATGTTCTCCTACATGGAATCGGGCGTTCCCGAGCCGTTGGGCCACGATCTGGAGATCAACCCCAAGGTGGACGTGGCCAAGCTGCACGCCGGCGATCTGCTGCCCCTGGAAGTGACGTTCCTGGGCAAGCCCCTGAGCACGCAGGGCAGCGACATTGTTTACATTACCGCCACCAGCAACACCTTCGGCGGACCGGACAACTTCATGCTCATGTCCTATCTCATGGGCGGCAAGGCCCGGTTCAGGCTGCCCACGTCGGGCCAGTGGCTGATTTCGCTCTACTTCATGCGAAGTGTGGAAAAGTGCCCCGAACTGGCCGATCTCAAGGGCAAGACCCATATGGCCTGTTACGCCGCCTCCCTGACCCTGGAGGTCAAGCCCTAGGGCAGGGCGCACGAACGCATTCATGCGGGAGGGGCCTGCGGGTCCCTCCTTTTTTTGTTTCTTGACAATGATAATCATTTTCAATATTAAGGGGCCGACAGAAACGGCCCCGGCCGTCGGCTCCGAGTTGGCGCGATGAGCGTGCCGGGAAGACGCCCTATCGGGGCGCGAGAGGCAGAGGATGTACAATTCAGACAGCGGACCGGCGTCGGGCGGGCCTCCCGGGTCCACCGGCTTCGACGACGCGCTCCATGACAGGTACGCCTCCTCGTCCTTGGGCGGCGGGTCCTTGGTCGAGGAGCATGCCCAATGGGGGAAAATGGGCTATCGGGTGCGCATGCCCAGGGAATTGTTCGGAGACGGCATGGTGCGCCAGGAGCCGTTGCGTATGGGCATGCTGCTGACCGCCCGTGACTTTGTCACCCGGGAGGACATCTGCGGCCATTTCGAGGTCCAGCACAGTCCCATTCAGTTCGGAGGCCTTGTTTCGGGCCAGACCGAGTTCATGTGCGGTCATGCATTCAAGGGCAGTGGGCTCGGGATGTTCGAGCCTCTTGAATTGGTCTTCAAGGCGGACATGCTCAGCGGCCGGGTCCGCGTTCCCGGCGGCGTGCGCCTGCAACTGGTGGGCGTCGAACTGACCGAGGACAGGTTGGAGCGGATGCTGTCGGGCCACCCCGAATACGAGGGCCTGAGCGGGCGCGTCGCGGCCATGGGATCGGGCTTCCACGTCCTCGGCCGCTGGAGCCTGTCTCCCAGCTTCCGCATCCTGGCCGCCCAGGTGCTCAATTGTTCCCTCACGGGCCTCAACCGCAAGCTGTTCATGGAGAGCAAGGCCCTGGAGATCATCGCCCTGCAACTGGACAGGCTGACCCGGGGCGAGGGCGGGGCCGTTCCCTTGACCCGCAGCGACGTGGAGCGCCTGCACGAGGCCCGGCGCATCCTGTTCGAACGCATGGAAGAGCCCCCGGGCATCAAGGCCCTGTCCTCCCTGGTGGGCATCAACGAATTCAAGCTCAAGCGGGGCTTCCGCGAGGTCTTCGGCGACTCGGTCTACGGGACGTTGCGCTGCCATCGCATGGAGGTGGCCCGCAGCCTGCTCGCGGACGGCGACATGACCGTGGGCGAGGCCGCGACCAGCGTGGGCTACACCAACATGAGCCATTTCATCGTCGCCTTCCGCAAGCAGTACGGCATCACCCCCGGTGCCCTGGCGCGCCAGACGCGACGCTCCTACCACAGGGCCTGAGCCCCATCCAGCGCCCCTTGGCGCCTCCCTCAAGCAGGATCGTCCCGTGTCCGGTTTCCGGCGATGAATCCATTTCCCCGGCGTTTGTCGCCGCGTCCCCCGGTCAAGGCTCCTTTGGCGAGTGCAAAGAGTTCCTTTGCGGGTGTCCCCACGGCGGGAATTGTGATTCAACCCCCAGGATGACAGTGGATTTCATTCTCAATTCATGCCCGTCACACCCCTTGGGAGGATGCCGTGAAACCTGTGCACCGAACATGTCCGCCAGTCACATTGCTGCTCGCCCTGATCCTGGCCCTGGTCTTGCCGTGCAGGGCCGCCCAAGCCGATGACCCGCCCGACGCGGGAGCCGCCAAGGAAGACTACGTCCTGGAGACGGTGAAGGTCACGGCCCAGAAGCGCGAAGAGAACGTCCAGGAGATTCCCGGGTCCGTGAGCGTGCTCTCGGACGTGACCCTGGAGCAGTCCAGGGTGACGAAGATCAAGGATCTGGAAGCCCTGGCTCCGAACCTGTATTTCGGCACCGCCGGCGAAGGCACGCATGCCTTCGTGAGCATACGCGGCCGCGGGAACTCGCAAAGCGACATCGATCCCACGGTGACCATCTTCATCGACGGCGTGCCTTATGACGACTACTACACCATGGACAGCGGCCTGCTTTTCGACGTGGAGCGGGTGGAGGTCCTGCGCGGGCCCCAGTCCACCCTCTACGGCCTGAACAGCATCGGGGGCGTCATCAACGTCATCACCAAACAGCCGGGCGACGAGCCTCGCGCCACCGTGGGCGCGGAGATCAGCGGCGGCCCGGACCGCGACATGTCCACCATGACCAAGGCCTCGGTCAGCGGTCCCGTGGTTCAGGACGTGTTTTCCCTAGGCGTGGCCGGCTTCCGCCTGGACGAGGGCGGCTGGGTCTACAACCTTTACGACGACGGATACTCCAACGGCGGCGGCAAGACCGCGGCCCGGATCAACGCGGTCTGGACGCCCGTAGAGAAACTGGAGGTCCGGAGCGGCTTGACCATCACGGAAATCGACATGAACAGCGGCAACGTCTACGTGCCCGTGGACGACGCCGCCGCGCAGGCCATCGGACGCCCGGGCATCGACGACTGGGAGCTCGACCAGAACTATCCCGGGTACGTGGAGATGCGCACCATCGCCCCCAACCTGAACGTCCGCTACGAGGCGCCCTGGTTCGACATCGTGTCCGTGACCGCCTTCCGCGACACGGATCAGGAATTCGGGGTGGACTTCGACCTGACCCGCAACGACCTCTGGGAGGGCATCGCGGACAACGAGGTCAGGACCTTTACCCAGGAGTTTCGTCTCCAGTCGCCGGATCACGGCGACGAGGACGCGTTCCTGGATTGGACCGTGGGCTACTTCCGCCACGACCTGATGCGCGACGAGAAAAAGATCCTCAACGGCAACGCCTTCTCGGGCGGCATCCTCAAAGGGGCCAGCAACGCCGTTTTCGGCCAGGCCACCTACAGGCTGTTCGACAACGCCCTGGGCCTGACCGCGGGCGGCCGTTATGAGAGCACCGAACGCAAGCTCAGGGAAAGCGTGCCCGGGTATGACGACGTGGACACCGACGACTCGCAGTTCCTGCCCAAGGTCGCCGTGGACTACCGCTTCACGCCGGACATCATGACCTACGCCAGCGCGGCCATGGGCTGGCGCACGGGCGGCGTGAACCATCTGGCCAGGGTGGCCGGGCATCTGGAATACGACAAGGAGACCTGCTGGACCTACGAGCTGGGCTTCAAGACCAGCTTCCTGGACAATACCCTGATCGTCAACGGCGCGGTGTTCCACTCGGAATACGAGGACTATCAGGACATGGTCCAGATGGGATTGCAGACCTATCTGGCCAACGTGGACGGGGCGACCATGGACGGCTTCGAGATCGAGGCCGTCTGGAACGCCTTGAAGAATCTGGAGTTCACGGGCTCCCTGGGGTACGTGGACGCCGAGTACGGCGACTATCCCAACGCGGCGGACGGCAACTACGAGGGAAACAAGATCATGTCGATCCCCGAGTTCGACATGAATCTGGCCGCCAAGTACACCTTCCTGGAGCATTGGTACGTGCGTCCCGAATTCGTGTGCACCGGCGAGATCTACTGGGACCGCGCCAACAAGGAGCGGCAGGGCAGCTACCACCAGATCAACCTGCGCCTGGGCTGGGCCAGGGACAGTTGGGAGATCTACGTCTTCGGCGACAACCTGACCAACGAGTACGCCTTCACCACAGGCACGGACTACCTGGGCGACGGCAACTACTTCGGCTCGCCCATCAGGCCCCTGACCGTGGGCCTGGGCGTGAACTGGAACTATTGAACCGGGTGGAATGACGGCCGCATTGCGCGGCCCGGCCGGAGGCCCCCGAAAGGGGGCCTTTTGCATTGGTTTTTCGTAAAAAATCGCGATAGTTGACTATGATAATCATTTTCAATAAAAGAGGGCGTCTGGTGGCCGCGGGGTCGCCTTCGCTTCGGTCCGCTTCTGGACGGGGCGGGACGAAATATCCAAAGGTGCGAGGAAGACGGATGTACAAGCAGGACAACGGCCGGAAACCCGAGGCGCTCTCTTATCGCCGCGAATACGACGACGGCCTGAGCGAAAGGCATCCGTCCGTCCCCTTTGATCGGCCATCCGTCGAGGTGTGCCGATGTTGGAGCAGGAAGGGCCGCCGGGCGCGCACGTCCAAGGAGCTGTCCCAGGACCAGGCGGTGACCTCGGTGTCCCTGCACGACGGCATGGTTCTGAACATCTGCGATTTCATTCCGGAAAGGGAGGTTCGCGGTGTTTTCGACATCCAGCACAGTCCGATCCAGTTCGGGGGTTTCGTCTCGGGCCGGATCGAGTTCGTCTCGGACCGCGGGTGCGGGAGCAAGGGCGACGTCCTGAGCCTGCCCGCGCCCGTGGAGATCGTCAACAAGCCCGACAAGGTGTGGGGCTGGGCCAACCTCCCCGGTGGAGTGCGCGTCCTGTGCGTCGGCGTCGACGTGACCGAGGAGCGCCTGGAACTGATTCTGTCGGGCTACCCCGAGTATGAGAATCTGCTCCGCAGGTTTCTCGGCAGCCGGTCGGGCTACAACGTGTTCGGTCAATGGGGGCTTTCGCCCGGCTTCAGGGTGCTGGCCTCCCAGGTGCTCAACTGCACGCTCACGGGCCTGAACCGCAGGCTGTTCCTGGAGTGCAAGGCCCTGGAACTCATCGCCATGCAGTTGGACCGGTTGGTTCGGGGCGACGGCGGGAGCATCTCCATGAGCCCCAGCGACGTGGAGCGCCTGCACGAGGCCCGGCGCATCTTGTTTGAGCGCATGGAGGACCCGCCGGGCATCAGGGATCTGGCGCGCCTGGTGGGCATCAACGAGTTCAAGCTCAAGCGCGGCTTCCGCGAGGTCTTCGGCGTCTCAGTGTACGAGGCGCTGCGCGCCCACCGCATGGAAGTGGCCCGGTCCCTGCTCCAGGACGGGGACATGACCGTGGGCACGGTGGCGGCCACGGTGGGCTACACCAACATGAGCCATTTCATAGCCATGTTCCGCAAGCAGTTCGGCGCCACGCCCGGGACCTTGATCCAGATGGCCCGCCGCAGCTACGAGCGGAGCTGATTCCCGGCGTCCTTCCAATCCAACCGGCCTGCATGACCGCGCGATTAGCGCGTCCCCGGGCGCGAATGTCCCTCTGGCGGCAATTTCGCTCCTTTACCGAGTGCCTTGGCGGCGAGACAGGATGTAGACCGCCAATTGGTATCGGTTTTCATTCTCAACAAGCCGAGCAAGTACCCGAGAAAGGAGGGCATCGTGAAAACACCACTTCGAAAAGGAATCCACATCATCCTGCCGTTGCTTCTTGGCCTGGCCCTGGCCCAGCCCTGCTGGGCCGAGGAGGGCGACGACACCGTCGTCCTGGAGACCGTCAAGGTCACGGCCCAGAAGCGCGAGGAAAATGTGCAGGAGGTCCCCGGGTCCGTGAGCGTGCTCTCGGGCATGGACCTGGAGGAGGCCCGGGTCATGGACCTCTCCCGGCTGCACGAGATCTCGCCGAACTTCTACTACGGCACCACGGGACAGGGCACGTACACCTATCTGGGCATGCGCGGCCGGATCAACAACAGCGTGGACGTCGATCCCACGGTGACCATCTTCGTGGACGGCGTGCCCTACGACGATTTCTATTCCATGGACGGGGCCATGCTCTTCGACGTGGAGCGCGTGGAGGTCCTGCGCGGACCCCAGTCCACCCTGTACGGCATGAACAGCATCGGCGGCGTGGTGAACATCATCACCAGGCAGCCCGGCGACGACCCTCATGCCTCCGTGGGCACGGAGATCAGCGGCGGCCCGGATCGCGACATGTCCACCCTGGTCAGGGGGGCCGTGAGCGGACCAGTGGTCGACGGCGTGCTGTCCATGGGCGTGGCCGCCGTCCGCAAGGAGACGAGGGCGGCTTCGTCTGGAACGACTACAACGACGACTACGCCAACGACAGCGGCAGGACCTCGGGCCGCATCGGCGCGGTCTGGACCCCGGTGGAGAAATTCACCGCCCGGGCCGGCCTGAACATCACGGAACTGGACGGCAACATGGGCTACGTCTTCGTGCCCATGGACGACGCTTCCGCCCAGGACATCGGAAAGCCGGACATCGAGGACTGGACCATCGACCAGGACTACCCCGGCTACGCCGAGGTGCGCACCGTGGCCTCCAACCTGAACCTGCAATACGAGGCTCCCTGGTTCGACGTGGTGTCCGTGACCACCTACCGCGAAAGCGAGGACGAATTCGGCGTGGAGCTGGACCTGACGCCCGCCGACTTCGGCTCGGCAGTGGTGGCCAGCAAATTCAGGAACTTCACCCAGGAGTTCCGCCTGCAGTCGTCCGACCACGGCGACCAGGACGCCTCCCTGGATTGGACCGTGGGCTGGTTCCGCAACGAATTGGAACGCAACCGGGTACTTACCTTCGCCGGGGTGGGGCTCATGGGCGGCACCCTCAACGGCGTCAGCGACGCCGTGTTCGGCCAGGCCACCTACCGCCTGTTCGACAACGCCCTGGGCCTGACCGCGGGCGGGCGCTACGAGACCACCGAGCGCAAGTTCACCGAGAGCGTGCGCGGGTATGACGACACGGACAAAGACGACTCTCAGTTCCTGCCCAAGTTCGCCGTGGACTACCGCTTCACCGAGGACATCATGGCCTACGCCAGCGCCACCATGGGCTGGCGCAACGGCGGCGTGAACCCGTCCACCTCAAAGGGCCAGGAGTACCTGAAATACGACAAGGAGACCAACTGGACCTACGAGCTGGGCTTCAAGTCCCGGCTCCTGGACAACACCCTGCTGTTCAACGCCGCGGTCTTCCATTCCGTGTTCGAGGACTATCAGGACGAGGTGCGCCCCACTCCCCTGGTCAACTACCTGTCCAACGTGGAAGAGGTGACCATGGACGGCTTCGAGATCGAGGTCGCCTGGTATCCGGTCAGGGAACTGGAGCTCACGGCGTCCCTGGGCTACGTGGACGCCGAGTACGGCGATTTCCCCGACGCCACCCACGGCAACTTGGAGGGCAACACCGTCCAGGGCGTCCCCGACATCGACGTCAACCTGGCCGCCAAGTACACCTTCCTGGAGCATTGGTACGTGCGTCCCGAATTCGTGCGCACGGGCAAGATCTACTGGGACCGCGCCAATACCAAGAGCCAGGAGGGCTACTGGCAGACCAACCTGCGCCTGGGCTGGGCCAAGGACAACTGGGAAGTCTACGTCTTCGGCGACAACCTGACCAACGAATACGCCTTTTCCTGTACCGCGGACTACCTGGGCACCGGCAACTACCTGGGCTCGCCCATCTCGCCCCTCGAAGTGGGCCTGGGCGTGATCTGGAACTATTGAGGTGTGTGACGCTGCGCATCTGGCGCCCCTTGGCCGGAGGCCTCCTGACGGGGGCCTCCTTCTGTCCCGGCCGTCCGGCTCCGCATGGAACGCATATCCCCGACAAGGAGACTCGGCGATGAAAGGAGACTCGGCAATGAAGAGACTGTCGGCTTTTTCGGCTTCGGCCCTGCTCATGGCCCTGGTTCTGGCGCCCGTTCCGGCATGGGCGCACAACATGTGGGTCAACGCCTACGATTCGTTCGCCCATCCCCCGGGCCATGTCCTGGCGTCCGTCGGCTTCGGCCACAGGCAGCCCCAGGACGACCTGCTGACCACCGATTTCGGCACCATCCGCCTGGCCACCTATGAACTGGCCACCCCCTCGGGCAAGAGGCTGGCCCTGCCCATGCCCGACTATACACGCCACCGCGAGCCCGCCGACGCCGGGCTTTTCATGGAGCGCGGCGACATCGGCGTGACCAAGGTGTCCTTCGGCCCAGAATCCGAAGAGGGCGTCTACGTGCTCGGCGCCGAGACGGTCCCCACCCACGTCTGCAAGTACGTGAACACCAAGGGCAGGCAGAGCGCCGCCCTGAAGGCCATGGATGAGATCGGGGACGTCAGGGAGATCATCTTCTCCGTCATGTACTCCGGGTACGCCAAGTCGATGTTCTCCTACGGGACGTCGGGCATTCCCGAGCCCCTGGGGCACGACCTGGAGATCAATCCGCAGGTGGACGTGGCCGCGTTGCGCCCCGGCGACCTGCTGCCCGTGGAGGTGACCTTCATGGGCAAGCCCCTTTCGTGCGAGGGCACCGACCTGGTGTACGTCACCGCCGTCAGCGACACCTACGGCGGGCCGGACGGCTACATGCTCATGGCCTACGTGATGGACGGCAAGGCCCGGATCCGGATTCCCACGGCGGGCCGGTGGATGCTTGCGGTCTTCACCATGCGCGACGTGGAAAAGGACCCGACCCTGGCCGATCTCAGGGGCAAGGTCTTGGAGGCGGGCTATCAGGCCACCCTGACCCTTGAGGTGAAACCCTGAATCGAGGCCGGGGGCTTGATCGACCAGGGAGGGGCCGCCATGGCGGCCCCTCCCTTTTGTCTTGCGGTCAGGGGCCGGTTTCCGTGGCCACGTGGCCGGGGCCGCCGTCGAGGACGATGACGTAGGGCGCGTCGGGCTTGTCGAAGGTCAGGGCGCCGAACTCGTCGGTCTTGCCCGTGAAGAGCACCTTGCCGTCGGCCTCGGCCTCCAGCCGGACCTCGGTCCGGGCGGCCATGGAGCCAGTGGAATAGATGCCTTCCACGGTCACGGTGCCGTCGTCGTTGTCGCTTACGCTCATGTACAGGGTGTGGGCCAGGGCGGAGGAACAGGTCAGGGCCAGCATCAGGGTCAGGACCATGGCCGGGACCAGGATCGGCAGTGCGTTGGACAGGTGTTTGGGCATGATGTCGCTCCTTGGTGTATCCGTTTTCATACCGCGTGCCGTCGGGGGTCTCTACCCCAGGGGGGAGCATGGTTGCTCCAGAAGGCTATTGAGATGCCCGGGCAGGGGGGCGGTTCAGGGAACGGCCGCGCGGCGCGCGCCGTCCAGGTCGTCCAGGGTGGTCAGGTAGCCCTTGGCCCTGCGGGCGTAGCCCTTGTCCCGGGCCAGGCGGGAGAATTGACCCCGGGCGTGTTTCCAGTCCCCGTCCTCCCAGGCGCACAAGGCCAGCAGGAAGCGGGCCTCGGAATCCTCGCCCCGGGCCAGGCATTTTTCCAGGGCTTCCCGGGCCGGGCCGAAGCGCCGGGCCTCGAAGAGCAGCCGCCCCTTGATCAGTTGCAGCTCATGGTTGTTGGGGTGCCGGTTCAGCAGGTCCATGGCCTTGTCCAGCCTGCCCGCCGAGGCGTACAGGGCGACCAGCTTGCGCGTCCGTTCCGCCCCGGGACTTTGGCCCCAGGCCCGGGTCAGGGTGCCGGCGGCCAGCAGCGGAGCGTCGAGATAGGCGTAGAGCGAGGCCAGGCGCTCCAGCTCGGCGGCCTCCGGCTTGCGCAGCAGGCAGCAGACCTCGAAGGCCGCGCAGGCCTCGGCCAGATCGTTTTTGTCCAGATGCAGTCCGGCCAGCATCTCCCAGTATGCGTCCTCTTCCGGGGTCGAGTTCAGGTAGCGCATGAGCAGGTCCAGGGCCTTGTCCTTGCGGCCTGTCTCCATGAAGGCGTGGATGGCCAGATGCACCCATTCCTTGCGCGGCTTGGTCGTCCGGTTCAGCAGGTCGCCCAGCACCCGGGCCGAGGACTTGAGGTCGCCGCCGGAATAGTAGGCCGAACCGGCCTGGTACAGGGTCTCGGGATCGAAGGGGTCCTGCAGCGCGGCGGCCTTTTCGAACTGTCGCCCGGCCTCGGCGTGGTGGTCCAGTTCGTAGAGCAGGGCGGCCGTGTTCATGGCCAGGTGCTCGTCCTTGGGCCAGGCCCGGTGTCCGGTCCGGAACGCCTCCAGGGCTCCGGCGCGGTCTCCGGCCTTGTAGCGGGCGCCGCCCAGCATCAGGTAGACCATGGACTGGATGGTTTCCCGGGTGTCCTTCACGTAGTCGGAGATGATCGTGGCCGCCTGGGAGAACTCTTCCTTGTCCAGGAGCACCTGGGCCTTGGCCAGGGCCTGCCGGGCCTCGGGAGGCAGCTTGGGGGCGTCGGCGGCCCCGGCCGGAAGCGCCGGGGTCATGACCGGCAGAAGGCAGAGGGCCAGGATGAGGCGGGCGGCGAGCAGGGATGCGCGTTTCATTGCCTGAGCTCGAAGTCGAAGGGCAGGAGCACCCATGTGTCCACGGCCCGGCCCTTGTATTTGCCGGGCCGGAAGGTCCAGCGGGCGGCCGCGGCGATGGCGGCCTCCTCGAACACCCCCTGGGGCTCGGCGGAGTTGATGGACAGTTGCGTGGGCCGGCCGTCGGTAGTGACCAGCATGCGCACCACCACCCGGCCCTCGATGTTGTTGCGCTTGGCCCCGTAAGGATATTGGGGCGGCACGCTGCGCAGGATGGTGGGGCGCTCGTCCACTTCGTCCAGGGTGAAGCCCACGCCGCCCAGCTCCGCGGAGGGCAGGGAGAAATCGCCCTCCAGTCCCGGCGTCAGGCTTGGCGCGAAGCGGGGAACCTGGAAGTTCAGGACCGGCTTGGCGGGCCGGGCCTTGGCCGAGGAGGCGAAGGCCTTGGGCAGTTCCTCCGGCGGCTTGGTGTCCTCGATCTTCTTGCGCCGCAGGGGCTCGGCCGGGGCCTCCCGGCGATGCTCGGCCAGGCGGATGGCGCCCTCGATCATGGGCGGCGGCTCCTTGATGGGCGTCTCGTTGAGCATCAGCACGCCCACGTAGATGAGCCCGGCCACCAGGGTGGCGATGGTGCACACCAGCACGAACTCGCCGGAGTCTTTGACCCTCTGGGCGGTCATTCCTTGCGCGCCGCCAGGCTGATGTTCTTGACCCCGGCCAGGCGGCATTGGTCCAGGACCTGGACCGCCGTGCCGGTCATGCTTTGTCTGTCGGCCACGATGACCACCGAGCCCTCGGGGGTCTCGGCCAGAAAGCGTTCCATGTAGGCCCGCACCGAGCGGATATCCAGGGATCGGCCCTCCACGAAGATGCGGCCTTCGCTGGTCAGGCCGAGGATGACGTTGGCCTTTTCCTTGGTCTCGGCGGTCTGGGCCGAGGGCCGCTGTACGTCCACCCCGGCCTCGCGCACGAAGCTGGTGGTGACGATGAAGAAGATGAGCAGGATGAAGACCATGTCGATGAGCGGGGTCATGTTGATTTCTTTGCCCCGGGTTCTTGCCGCCCTGGCGTGGCGCACGCACTTCATGGCAGCGCCCCCTCGGGATCGCCGTTGTCGGCCTGCTGCAGGCCGATGCAGAAGATCTCCATGCGATGCTTGAGGGTGGTGGCGTAGCGCAGCAGCAGGGTGCCCAGGATCAGTCCCGGCACCGCCACCACCAGTCCGCTCTGGGTGGTCACCAGGGCCTCGGAGATGCCCGAGGCCAGGGCCCTGGCGTTGCCGGTGCCGAATTCGGCGATGACGTCGAAGGTGGTGATCATGCCCGTGACCGTGCCCAGCAGCCCCAGCAGGGGGGCGATGGCGGCCATGACCAGGATGGAGCGGATGTTGCGCATGGCCTTGGCCTCCTGGCGCAGGCGGGCGGCCTCCAGGATCTCGCGGTCCAGGGCGGGTTCACGGCAGCGCTGGCTCAGGTAGCCCGAGAGGATGTCGCGCTGCCATGACGCCATGCGGCCGCAGCAGTCGCCGGTGATTTTGTCCACCATGTCCAGGCACTGTTCGGGAGTGGTCTCCCGCCGCCGTTCGCGCAGGAAGACGATGCTCTTGCCCAGGGAGTGGATCCAGATGAGCACGGACAGGATGACCAGGGGGATCATGATCACGCCCCCGGCCTGGAAGTGGTCGATCATGCGCTCCACGAGGTCATGCGGCTGCATTGAGGTCCTCCGCGGAGCCGTTGTGGCCGTTCTTCATCAGGGCCACGGCGAATCCGGTGCCCTTTTCCTCCATGTCGCCGAGAATCTTGTCCACCCGGCGGTCCAGCACGTGGTGCAGGACCATGATGGGCACGGCCACGGCCAGGCCCAACTGGGTGGTCACCAGGGCCTCTGAGATGCCGCCGGACATCATGCGCGGATCGCCCGTGCCGTACAGGGTGATGACCTGGAAGGTGTTGATCATGCCCGTGACCGTGCCCAGAAGGCCCAGCAGGGGGGCCACGGCGGCCAGCACGTTGAGGGTCGGCAGGAAGCGCTCCAGCATGGGCATTTCCTTGAGCAGCCCCTCCTGGAAGGCGTTTTCGATGATTTCACGGGTGCCGCCCAGGTGCTCCAGGGTGTGGCCGATGATGCGGCAGGTGGGGAAGCTGGACTTGGAGCGGCAGAACTCGCGGCACTGGTCCCACTCGCCCTTGGCCACCATCTTCAGGATCAGGGTCATGTTGCGGTCGGAATTGCTGCGGATGCGGCCCAGGAAGAAGAAGCGCTCCACCACCAGGACGGCGGCGATGGCGCCCACTAGGATGATGGGCCAGACCAGGAAGCCACCGGCCTGGAGCCATTCCCAGACGCTTTTTTGTTCCTGGGCCAGACGGGCCAGGGCCGCGCCGTTGGAGATGTCCACGGGGAAGCTCGCGCCCCGGCCCTCGAAATAGTCCTCCATGACCCCGGACAGGGCCCAGCCCGGCTCGCCGGACACGGAGGCAAGCCGCTCGCCGTCGGACCCCGGCCGCAGGAATCCGTAGGCCCCGTCGGGCAGGCGGTAGGCCGCGGTGAAGGTGCCGATGCGCAGCACGTCTCCCTGGGCGGTGGTGCCTTCGGGGCCGATGAACGGGCTCTGCCCCACGACCACGGAGCCCGAGGCCCGCATCTCGTCCAGGTACAGGCCGAGCAGGTTCTGGATGCCCTGGAGGCCGGGAAACACGTCGGGCCTGAGGACCTCTTTCAGCACCAGGTCGCGGCGCGGAAACTCGGGAGAGGTCAGGCTTTCGTGAAACAGGTTGCGGGCCTGCTTGGCCGAGGTGCGGATGGTGCCGTCGATGGTCTTGAGTTCGTGGGCCTGGGCGGCCAGTTCTTCTTCGAGGGCCTTTTCGCGCTTGAGCAGTTCGTCGTGGCGGGCCTTGAGCGCGTCGAATCGCGCCTGACCCTTGGCGATGCGCTTTTTGAGGGCGTTGCGTTCGGCGGTCAGGGTCGCGGTTTCCTTCTTGATGATCTCCCGGGTCTGCCGGGCCTGGCTGCGGGTCTGCGCCTCGGCTTCGGCTACGGCCCGGGAGACCTGGGGCCAGTCGGCGGCCATGGCCTGGGACGCGGTGAAAAGGACGACGCAAAGGGTCAGGGCGAGGCGTTTCATTGGATGGCTCCGGGATCGGGCCGGTCGTTGGAGGCCCTGAGGTCTGTGGTCTGGATTTCGGTAGTCTGGATGTCGTCGGTCTGGTCGCCGGGGGCGCTCGCGGGCATGGCCTCGCGCGGCCCGGGAACGGGCAGGGGCAGGGTCAGCAGTTCCACCGCCCGTTTGCGCTGGGCCATTTCCCCGGCTCGGCGCAGGGTGCGGGCGAATTCGTCGTCCAGGGCGCGCCAGGAACCGCTTGAGCGGTCCCAGACCCCGGCCGCGCCGGCGCCCTCGGCCTGGTAGTAGAGGGCCGTGCGGCCCAGGCGGAAGACCGTAACCTGGGTGGGTTGGCCGTCGAGTTCGATTTCGCGTTCCGTGACGGCCACGTTGCGGCCGTATTCCGTTTCCACGTGCAGGGCCTCGAAGACCCGGCGCAGCTTTTCGCTCAGATCGAGGTGGTAGTCGTCCAGGGATTCCCGGAGAAAGACGATGCGCTGCGACCGTTCCTCGGGCAGGAAGGGCAGGTCGTCGGCCACGAACTGTTCCAGGCGCTGGACTACGGTTTCCAGGAAGGGTTCGAGTTCCATGCGGATGCGCCTGGCCTCCTGCTTGCGGCGTTCCAGTTCGGCGATGACCTGCTGCTGCTTGCGCACGTAGGCGTCGTACTTCTCGTTCTGGAACCGCAGCCAGGCTTCCATGGCCTTCATGTCCCTGATTTCGGCGGCCATGGACTGTTTGCGGTCGTTCCAGCGGCGGTATTCCTCCTGGGCCTTGGCCTCCACGGCCACGGCCTCGGCGGCGCGCCGGTGCACGGCCTTGGCCGTGTCCGCGGCGGCCGGGGCGGCCGCGAGCAGCAGGAAGGCCAGCAGTGCGATAAAGGGTCTGTGCATCGGGACTCCTTGGCGGATGTCTGGACGGGAACGGGCGCGCGGGCCGGGCCTCTTCCCATGTTGCGGATCAATTGTTGAGCATATCCCCCGGCAGCGGGGCCTTCAACTCCAAGCGGGAGCATTTTTGATCGATTTTGAATCTCAATTTCATGATATGCATAACGCCAACCCTTTAGAAGATCAACCATCCGGGCCGTCATTTCTATTTTCCGGCCGTTTCGCCGGGGACGCGGGTGGGGCGCGCGGCCTTGCGCGAGGCGTGTTTCAGGGACGGGTCCGGGCCTTGCGGGCCGTGATCAGTTCCATATCCCCCATGATCAGATCCGTGTCCCGGCTCTCCACCGATTCGAATCCCGCCCTGTGAAGGGCGGCGGCGATCTCGCCGTGTTCGAAACAGGTGTCCTGTCCCTCCAGGGCCAGGGACAACCGCGAGAGCACCACCGGTTCCGGCAGGGTCCTTTCACGGCTCAGGCCTTCGTGCAGGCTCATGAACACGCCGCCCGGTTCGAGGGCCGCCAGGACGCGTTCGAAGAGCCGGTCCAGGTCGGTGACGAAATAGAGGCAGTGGCTGGTCCAGATCAGATCGTATCCCGAGCCCAGGTCCACGGTGTTGTAGTCGCCGGCGATGGTGTCCATGCGTCGCTCCAGCCCGGCGGCCGCGATTTCCTCGCGGGTCACGTCCAGCACGGCGGGCTGGTCGCAGACCACGCCGGACAGCCGGGGGTGCCGGGCCACCGTGGTCAGGCACATGATGCCCGGTCCGCCTCCCAGGTCGAGCATGCGGCGCAGATGAGGATACTCGGGCAGTTCCTCGACGAGTCCGGCCACGAGTTCGGCCACGCCCGCCTTCTGGTAGCTTGCCAGAAGGCGGGCCGAGCGCCGCCAGAAGCCTTCGGCGTCGGTCCTGTCCTCGGGGCGCACCTCGGGCGGGCCGTTGCGCACCAGTTCGGGGATGCGGTCCAGGTTGCGGAACTGCATCTCCTTGAGGTTGGCCACGAGGTCCCCCAGGCAGGTGGGACTGGAGGGCAGCAGAAGGTCCTCGGCCAGGGGCGTGTTGGCGTAGCGCCCGTGGCGTTTGGCCACGAAGCCCATGGCCGCCAGGGCGTCCAGGAAACGGCGCAGGTTGTCGTGGTCGCCGCGCACGCCCAGCAGTTTCGCCACCCGGGCCACTTCGTCGCTCTGCTGGAGCGCCCCGGCCACGTCCATTTCCAGGGCGGCCTCCAGCACGGCCATGCGCACGGGGCCGAGGGTGATGTCGAAAAGGTTTTCCACGGCCTTGATCCGATCGGCGATGTCGTTCATTTCCGGCTGCTCCTGGTCTGGGGTTCGGGACGACCGGCGCTTGGCGGCCGGGTCCCGTGATAGGGAACGTGTGCGAAAGGACATCGCCATGCATACAGGAAATGGGCCGTGGGCGTTAACGGCGGCGGGATTTAGTTTGCCCTTGGCGGGACTTTGTGTCGCCCGGGGCTAGGTCCGGGCCTTGCGGGCCGTGACCAGTTCCATCTTCCCCATGATCAGATCCGTGTCCCGGCTCTCCACCGATTCGAATCCCGCCCTGTGAAGGGCGGCGGCGATCTCGCCGTGCTCGAAGCATTTGTCCTGTCCCTCCAGGGCCAGCGCGAAGTGGGAGAGGAGCACGGGCTCCGGCTGGGTGTTTTCGTCGCTCAGGCCCTCGTGCAGGCTCATGAACACGCCGCCCGGGTTGAGGGCCGCCAGGACGCGTTCGAAGAGCCGGTCCAGGTCGGTGACGAAATAGAGGCAGTGGCTGGCCCAGACCAGGTCGTATCCCGAGCCCATGTCCACGGTGTTGTAGTCTCCGGGGATGGCGCCCACGCGGCCTTCGAGTCCGGCGGCCGCGATTTCCTCCCGGGTCACGTCCAGCACGGCGGGCTGGTCGCAGACCACGCCCGTCAGGCGGGGATGACGGGCCACGGCGGTCGTGCACACGAGGCCCGGTCCGCCTCCCAGGTCGAGCATGCGGCGCAGGTCGGGATACTCGGGCAGTTCCTCGACGAGTCCGGCCACGAGTTCGGCCACGCCCATGGAGTTCTTCGGCAACGGCGACTACTACGGCTCACCGATCACGCCGCTGACCGTGGGTCTGGGCTTCAACTGGAATTATTGATGCGCATGACGCCTCGGCCGCCTGGGCGGCTTGGCCGGAGGCCCCCGCAAGGGGGCCTCTTTGTTGACGATCGTTCACCCCCCCCTTGCCCGGCCGATCCCGCCGGAAGTTTTATCCGCGGGATTCCGTTTCCATGCGCCTTCCTGCAGGGGGGGAATAAATGCCTGGAGGGGTAACCGAGATTGCGGGATTGTGATCCAATCGGCGTCCGGCTCTGGTTTTCATCCTCGACTCCAGTGGACACCCAAGAGAACGTCGCGACATCCGCGCATCGAGAAAAGGAGATTCCGCAATGAGGAAAATGTCGATCATTCCCGCCCTGGCCCTGGCCCTGGCGCTGGCCTCGGCCCCCGCCGCACGGGCGCACACCCTGTGGGTCAACGCCCACGACTCCTTCAACCATCCCCCGGGGCACGTCATGGTGTCCCTGGGCTTCGGCCACAGGCTGCCCCTGGACGACCTGCTGACCGGCGACTTCGGCGTCATCCGCCTGGCCACTTATGAACTGGTGGAGCCCTCCGGCAAAAAGGTGCCCCTGCCTATGCCCGACTACGCCCGAAATCCCAGGCCTCCGGTGGACGGGCTGGTCGTGGAGCGCGGCGACGTCGGCGTGACCAAGGTCCAGTTCACCCCCGAGTCCCCCGTGGGCGCCTATGTGCTGAACGTGGAGGCCCTGTCCTCCTATCTCAACCAGTACGTGAACGACAAGGGCAAGACGGTCTTTTCGCAGAAGCCCCTGGACCAGGTGAAGGACGCCAGGGACGTGATCTTCGCCTGGAAGTACTACGCTTACGCCAAGGCCGTTTTTTCCTACAAGGAACCGGGTGTTCCCAAACCCCTGGGGCATGACCTGGAGATCAATCCGCTGGTGGACGTGTCCACGCTGAAAGCCGGCGATCTGCTGCCCCTGGAAGTGACCTTCTTGGGCAAGCCCCTGACCATCGAGGGCACCGACGTGCATTACCTCTACGCCACCAGCAACACCTTCGGCGGGCCCGACAAGTTCATGCTCGCGTCCTGGGTGATAGGCGGCAGGGCGCAGTTCAGGCTGCCCAGCGCGGGCCAGTGGGTGTTTTCGATCTATCTGCAACGAGACGTGGACAAGCATCCGGCCCTGGCCGACCTCAAGGGCAAGGCCAGGCAGGTGTATTACGTGGCCTCGCTGACTGTGGACGTCAAGCCCTGACCGGCGGGCATCCATACTGACGATCAGAGGAGGGGGGCCGCCTAGGGGCCTCCCTCCTTTTTTTGATTGCCCGGCCCGCGTCCGGCCGGCAGTTCTCCGGGGCGCGGCCGTGTCGCCGTCCCGCAGGACGCCGCTACGGACATGAATTGACAATGAAATTCATTATCGTTATTCATTCGTTTACGGAACATCGGGATATTGCCTCTGCGGATCGGGCGACATCGGCACAATTGACCATTAATTCAAGAGACAGGCGCATGCACAACCCGGACAATGGGCGGAATCCCGAAGGGGCTTCTTGTCTCCAGGATGACGGCGAAGGGCGTCGGGGCGAGTATTCGCATATCGCCTGCGGCCGCAAGGCCCGGACCGAATACCTACAAGTCGGCGGCTATCAGGCGCGTGTGCCCAAGGCGCTGTTCGAAGATGGCGCCATGACCCTTGAGCCCCTGCACAACGGCTTGTTCCTGGGCATGAGCGATTTCCTTTCCCGTGAGGACCTTGAATGGGGGATGGATGTCCGTCGCTCCCCGGTCCAGTTCGGGGGGGTAGTTTCGGGCCGTGGCGAGTTCGTTGCCGACGACGGACGCAAACGCACCGTTCTGGGCCTGGGCAGCCTGACGCAGATGGTCACTAAAAGCGATCATTCCCGTTTGCGAATGCATGTGGCCGGAGGCGTGCGTCTCCAGGCCGTGGGCGTCGACCTGGCCGAGGATCGCATGGAGGGGATGCTGAGCGGCTACCCGGAGTACGAGAGTCTGCTCGGGGACATCCTCGATCCGGATTCGGGCTTCAAGGTCTTCCACCATCACAAGATGTCCCCGGTCTTCAGCGTGCTGGCCTCCCAGATGCTCAATTGCGCCCTTACCGGCCTGAACCGCAAGCTGTACCTGGAGAGCAAGGCCCTGGAGATCATCGCCTTGCAGCTGGACGTCATGGTCCATGGGCGGGGCCGGAACACCAACATCCCCTTGAGTCGAGGTGAAATGGAACAACTGCATGAGGCCCGGCACGTTCTTTTCGAGCGCATGGCGGACCCGCCCGGCATCGCGGAGCTGGCCGCCCTGGTGGGCCTCAACCAGTTCAAGCTCAAGAAGGGCTTCCGCGAGGTCTTCGGGGCGTCGCCGTACGAGGCGTTGCGCGGCCATCGCATGGAAGTGGCCCGGACCCTGCTGCTGGACGGGGACATGACCGTGAGCATGGTGGCGTCCAGCGTGGGCTACACCAACATGAGCCATTTCATCGACACCTTCCGCAAGCGGTTCGGCGCCACGCCCGGAGCGCTGTCCCGCCAGAACCGACGCGCCTACGGGCGGCAATGAGCCGCGCCCGGCCGGGGTTCGCTGGCCGGCCTTTTCCGCGCCTTGACCGATCGATCCCGCCGGATGCCCCCCATCCGGCGGGATTCGCTTGTCCCCCGGAGCTACCTGCAGGGGGGTAATAAATGCTTGGAGGGGTAACCGGGATGGCTGGATTGTGATCTAACCGGCTTCTGACATTGGTTCTCATTCTCAATCCCAGCGGACACAAGGGAGGAAGTCTATGAAATCCGCGCACCGAAGAAGCCTGCCCATGGCCTTGTTGCTTGTCCTGGCCCTGGCCGTGCCCTGCCGCGCCGCCGACGGTGACGGCGATCCGGCCGGGGACGACTATGTCCTGGAGACCGTCAAGGTCACGGCCCAGAAACGCGAGGAAAACGTCCAGGAGGTCCCCGGGGCCGTGAGCGTGCTCTCGGACGTGGCCCTGGAAGAGGCCCGGGTGACGGATGTCGGCGATCTGTATACCCTGTCCCCGAACTTGTATTACAGTTCCGCCGGTCAAGGTTCGTACAGTTACCTCGGCATCCGGGGCCGGACGGGCTCCGGCGTAGATCTCGACCCCACGGTGACCGTTTTCGTCGACGGCGTGCCCTACGACGACTTCTTTACCCTGGATACCGCCGCCCTGTTCGACGTGGAGCGGGTGGAGGTCCTGCGCGGTCCCCAGTCCACGCTCTACGGCCTGAACAGCGTGGCCGGCGTGATCAACATCGTCACCAGGCAGCCGGGCGACGAGCCGCACGCCTCGGTGGGCGCGGAGATCAGCGACGGCCCGGACCGCGACATGTCCACCATGGTCAAGGCCTCGGTCAGCGGGCCCGTGGTCCGGGACGTGCTCTCCCTGGGCGTGGCCGCCATCCGCGAGGACCAGGGCGGCTGGGTCTGGAACGAGTACACCGACGACTACGCCAACGACAGCGGCAAGACATCGGGCCGCTTCAGCGCCGTCTGGACGCCCGTGGATAAGCTCACGGCCCGGGGCGGCGTCAACCTCACGGAAATGGACGTCAACGCGGGCTACGTCTACCTGCCCCTGGATGACGACGCCGCCCGGCGGGTCGGTCGGCCGGACAAGGAAGAGTGGACCATGGACAATGACTATTCGGGCTTCGTGGAGGGGCGTTCCGTGGCCCCCAACCTGAACCTGCAATACGAGGCCCCGTGGTTCGACGCCGTGTCCGTGACCACCTACCGCGACAACGACCAGAAGTACGGGACGGATTTCGACCTCACCTGCAACGCCTGGTCCACGGGCGTAATGGAAAGCGAAATCAAGACCTTTACCCAGGAACTGCGCCTGCAGTCCCCGGACCATGGCGACCAGGACTCCTCCTGGGACTGGACCGTGGGTTACTTCCGCTATGACATGGAGCGGGACCAGGTCATCTCGATCGGCGGGGCGCCCATGATCGGCGGCGTCCTCTCCGGCGTCAACGACGCCGTGTTCGGCCAGACCACGTACCGCGTATTCGGCAACGCTCTGGGCCTGACCGTGGGCGGTCGGTACGAGGCCACGGAGCGCGAACTGACCGAGAGCGTGGTCGGATATGACGACACGGAAGTCGACGACTCGCAGTTTTTGCCCAAGTTCGCCCTGGACTACCGCTTCACTCCGGAGGTCATGGCCTACGCCAGCGCCACCATGGGCTGGCGCACCGGCGGCGTGAACAACAACATGGCCGCGGGCAAGGAGCACCTGACCTATGACAAGGAGACCAGTTGGACCTATGAGCTGGGGGCCAAAACGCAGTTCCTGGACAACACGCTGCTTCTCAACGCGGCGGTGTTCCACTCCATCTACAAGGACTATCAGGATCTCACCCATACGGCCGCCTTGCAATCCTACCTGGACAACGCCGACGAGGTGACCATGACCGGTTTCGAGGTCGAGGCCGCCTGGCGTCCGGTCCGGTCGCTGGAACTCACGGGGTCCCTGGGCTACGTCAAGGCCGAGTACCAGGACTACTACAACATGGGCAAGGACGAGCGCTACGACGGCAAGCGGGTCGTCAACTATCCGGAATTCGACGCCAATCTTGCCGCCAGGTACACCTTCCTGGAGCACTGGTACGTGCGGCCGGAATTCGTGGGCACGGGCAAGGTCTACTGGAACCGGACCAACACCAAGAGCCAGAACCGCTACTGGCAGGTCAACCTGCGCGCGGGCTGGGCCAAGGACAACTGGGAGTTCTACGTCTTCGGCGACAACCTGACCAGCCAGTACGCGATCACCAACGCCCAGGAATTCTACGGCGACGGCTACTACTACGGCTCGCCCATCACGCCCCTGACCGTGGGCCTGGGTTTCAACTGGAACTACTGACCGGCATGACGCCCCGGCCGCATCGGGCGGTTCGGCTCGGGGCCCCCGAAAGGGGGCCTCCTTGCGTCGGGAGCCGAGGCGTTGTTTGCGGGGCCTGTGCGCGGGGGCGTCAGTTGGCCATGTGCCTGGTGCGCAGGGCGCTGCGCAGCAGGTCGCCGGGAGTGAGGCCGAATTTCTTCTTGAACAGGCCGATGAAGTTGCCCAGGTTGGAGTAGCCCACGGCGACGCAGGCCTCGCAGACGTTCATTTTGCCGCTTTCCAGGTGCGTCCGGGCCGCGTCGAGCCTGATCTCCCGCAGGTGGTTGAAGGGCGTGATCCCGAAGATCTGCCGGAAGCCCTTCTTGAGTTTGAATTCGTTGATGCCCGCCATGCGCGCCAGTTGCACCAGGGTCGGCGGGTCCTCCATGTTCTCCTCCAGCAGCCGCCGGGCCTCCTGGATGCCCTGTAGATCGGCGTCGGTCAGGGGGATGGCCTTTTCGGACAGCGAGTTCAACCGGCACAGGTGGGCGATCATCAGGATGAGAATCTCCCTGGCCTTGCATTGGAGATAGAGTTCCTGCCCGGGGCCCTGGATGGGGCAGGCGGCCAGGTTGCGCACGGCGCTCTGGATGTCGGGGGTGACGGGCACGGACAGGAAGAAGTCGAGGGGGGCCTCCCCGCGCGCCAGGGGCGCCAGTTCGGGGGGCAGGCCGCCCTTGAATTCCCTCCACACGGAAAAGGTCTGGTAGGCGGGCATGGTCAGGTTGAGAATCCGGCAGCGCCCGTAGGTCGGCGTCCAGGTCCCTTCGGCGCGGGGCAGGTGGGTCATGGTGCAAAGCGGCGGAGAGTGGACGATGCTCCGTTTCGGTTTGCCGCATACCCCCACGGCGATGTCCGCCCGGCCTTCCAGGCAGAAGGAAATGGTCAGCGGGGTCTTTTGGGCTTCGAAGGTATAGGTCGTGGGCCTGGGCACCATGATGTCCGTGGCCTGGATGATGACGCCGTCGGGCAGGGTGGTGCCGTTGGAGCTGTGGATTAGTTCGTTGTCCGGCTTGGCGGGCTGCTCGCGCGACATGTCGACGTGGAGGATTTCACGGGAATTCGAGGTCAGACTGCAGCATTGGTCTTTCATGGTCGGGCCCGGTGTGTGTAATGAGGATGACGCCAATTTTATGATAATGAATATCATCCTCATTGGCAACACGAGAATGGGGGGACGGAGCGGTTTGCCGCTCCGCCCCCTTGCGTCGGCGGGCTTGAACTAGAATCTGACCTGGGCGCTGATGCCGAACGTCAGCGGGTCGCCGGCGCGGGCGTACCATTTGTTGCTCGATTCGAAGGCCCTGGTGATGTAGGTGGCGTTGAAGAGGTTTTTCCCCCACAGGTAGACGTCCCAGGTCTCGGTCTCGTAGCCGATCTTGGCGCCCACGATCTGGTATGCGCCGAGCTTGTGGGTGTTTTCCGCGTCCAGGTACAACGAACCGGTGCGCGTGTAGTCGGCGCTTGCGAACAGGCCGTTGTCGAAACGGTAGGTGGCGCCGAGCATGCCGGTAAAGTCGGGCACGTTGGGCACGGTCTTGCCCGACAGATCGACGCCGCCCTTGTCGTATTCGTCGAACTGGACCCGGGTGAAGCCAAGGCCGCCGGTGAGCTCCAGTTGCCGGACGGGGCGCGCCCGCACTTCGGCCTCGAAGCCTTTGCTGGTGGCTTCGCCGGCGTTGTCCACGGTGAAGTCCGGGAAGGACGGCTGCAACACCTGCATGTCCTCGGATTTGATCAGGAACGCGGCCAGGTTCACTTCCAGCCGGTTGTCCAGCCAGTTGGTCTTGGCTCCGGCCTCGTAGCTCCAGGAATACTCGGCGTCGAAGGGCGTGTCCGCGTCGGATTTGAGGTTGAAGCCGCCGCTCTTGTAGCCCCTGGCCATGCTTACGTAGGGCATGACCCGCTCGAATCCCTTGTAGGCCAGGGCGAACTTGGGCAGCCAGGCGTCGAATTCCTTGTCCGCCGTTCCTTCTTCGTCCTGCACGCCCATGAGCGCCCCGTCGCGCCACGTGTACTCGAATTCCCTTTTTTCATGGGCGTAGCGCATTCCGGCCGTGGCCTCGACGTCGCAGGAGAGCAGGTAGCTGGCCTGCCCGAACAGGGCCATCCCTTCGGTGTCGGTGGTGCCTTTTTGGCGCAGGGTGGCGAAGTTCATCATCTGCGTGCGGAAGTCGTCCACATGCTCGTCCTTGTAGAGATAGACGCCGGTGACCCATTTCAACGGGGCCTCCTCGTCATTCGAGCTCAGCCGGAATTCCTGGCTTATTTGGTCGTCGTTGGTGTCGATCAACAGGCGCATGACGTTGTTGGTCGTGAAGTCCACGTCGTTGTTCAGGGTCCTGTCGTCGGTGCGGGCGGCGGTGATGGACAGGATCCGCATCTCCCCCAGGTCGTACTGGGCGCGCAGGGAGGCGCCCCTGGCCGAAAGGTCGGTTTCGCCTTCCCAGTCCACGTCGACCTTGTGCGGGTCGTCCTTGATGTCCTTCATGAGGGCGAAATCCGCGTAGCCGCCGGTGATGTCCTGGACATCGAGATTGAGTGCCAGATCCCATTTGTCCGTGGGCGTCCAGCGGACGCCGGTGCGGACGTCCAGGTCCCGGGTCTGGGAGACCTTGTCGTCGTCATCGGCCTTGTTGGTGAAGTAGCCGTCCGTGTCGCGGGTCAGGCCGGAGAAACGGAAGAACAGAGTGTCTTCCACTATGGGGCCGCCGGCCGAGGCCTGGGTGGATATGGTGTTGTAGTTGGCGTAGTCCGCCTTGGCGGAGGCGCGCCATTTGTTGTCCGGCCTCTTGGTGATGACGTGGATGAGCCCGGCCTCGGTGTTCCTGCCGTAGAGGGTGCCCTGCGGTCCGCGCAGGATTTCAACCCGCTCCACGTCCACGAGGTCGATCTGGGTATTGGTCTGGTAGACGTCGTCCACGAAGAAGCCGACCACGGGTTCGCCGCTCATGTATGTGCCGATGCCGCGGAAGGAGCCCATGCCCGTCGTGGCCTTGGCGCCGGTTTGCACCAGGTGGATGTTGGGCGTCATCCTGTACAGGTCGAAGCTGTCGATGATGTTGTGATCCTCGATGTCCTTGTCGGTGAAGACCGTGACCGACGCGGGCACGTCCATGACGTCCTCGGGCGTCTTGTCAGCGGTGACGGTGATGGTGTCCAGGGTGTACGTTTTTTCGTCCTGATCCTGGTCGGCCGTTGCCTGGCCTGCGCACGCGAGGCCCAGCAGCGAGAAGGCCAGCAGCGCGGCTGCAAGTCGTGACAGCATTTACTTCCCTCCTTGTGATGCGATCGGCATGGAATCTCCGCTCTGTGAAAATGCGAATCATTTTCATCTTGACTGGTCATGGGTAGCCGTTTGCGGACGCCGGGTATGGCGAAGGAGGGAGTATTTTAGCCACGTCACGGAGCGCAAGGGGCGATCCGGGGGCGTGCCGCCGCCGGAAACGGCCGGGATTTCGGATGACGCGGCGGGCTAATAGATGAAGGGCAGGAGGCGTTTGGTGCGGCCGGCGTAGACGCGCCATTCTTCGCCGAAGTGCTCGTCCAGCAGTCTTTCCTCGACGCGAATGCGCCAGAAGAACAGCCAGACGTAGATTGCCGCCACCGGCATGGCGGGACCCGAGGCGAACGCCAGGGGGATGCCCAGGCCCCAGAGTATGCAGCCGGTGTAGCGCGGATGGCGCATGACGGAATAGGGGCCCGTGGTGACGAGCCTGTGGTCCCGCTGCACGGTGACGTGGATGCTGTATTGGCTGCCCAGGTACGCGGGGGCCCAGATCATGAGCAAGCCGCCGGCGACATAGAACGCCGCGCCAGCGTAGCGCAGGGCGTCGCCGCCGGGCAGGGGCAGGAATCCGGCCGCGTCCGTCATCGGGGACAGGATCACCTCGGCCAGGGCGAGCAGCGCCACGCACAGGACCATGGCGTCCTGCCGCTTATCGTGTTGTTCTCCCTTGCAGGTCGCCTTGCTCAGGCGCGGCATGAAGATGGCCTTGGCGATCATCATGGCCAGGGTCGCGGCCGCCACGATGACGCGCGCCGGATGCGCGGCGAAGCCTCGGGCCGTGCCGCCGCCCAGGTGCCAGAAGGACAGGAACACGGCCACAACCATGACAGCTATGCCCGTGCAGATGATGAAGTATTTCAGTATCGGCCGCATGGTGTTCCTCCCGTGGTCGTGTGTGGACACGACTATAGGAGGCGGCGTCGCGAAGGTCAGTCCCGGGGGGGAGCATGAACGTTGCGGCATGGTTTTTCCGGTTCCCGGGACATGGACGAAGGGAGTCTCCGGCAGCCGGAGGCGGGGGCGGCCCCGTGCGGGCAGGGGGCTCGCGAATCAGTTGGGCAGATGCCTGGTGCGCGACGCGCTGCGCAGCACGTCGCCGGGAGTGACCCCGTATTTCTTCTTGAACAGGCCGATGAAGTTGCCCAGGCTGGAGTAGCCCACGGCGATGCAGGCTTCGTAGACGTTCATCGTGCCGCTTTCCAGGTGCGCCCGGGCCGCGTCGAGCCTGACCTCGCGCAGGTGGGTGTAGGGCGTGATTCCGAAGACCTGCCGGAAACCCTTCTTGAGCTTGAATTCGTTGAGGCCCGTCATGCGCGCCAGTTTCACCAGCGTCGGCGGGTTTTCCATGTTTTCCTCCAGCAGGCGGCGGGCGTCGTGGATGCCACGCAGGTCGGCGTCGGTCAGGGGGATGGCCTTTTCGTTCAGGGAACGCATTCTGCACATGTGGGTGATCATCAGGATGAGAATCTCCCTGGCCTTGCATTGCAGGTAGAGGTTCCGGCCCGGCCCCTGGACCGGGCAGGCCGACAGATTGCAGACGGCGGCCTGGATGTCCGGGGTGACGGGGAGGCAATGGAAGAAGTCGCCGGGGGACGCACCGCGCGCCAGAGGCGCCAATTCGGAGGGCAGACCGTCCCGGAATTCCTTCCACACGGGGACGCTCTGGGGGACGGGCATGCGCAGGTCGATCATGCGGCAGCGACTGTGGGCGGGAGACCATGTCCCCTCGACGTGGGGCAGGTGGCTTATGTTGCACATGGCAGGGGAGTGGACGATGCTGCGCATCGGCCGGCCGTGGTTGCATGCGGAGATGTCCGCCCGGCCCTCCAGGCAGAAGGAAATGATAAGGGGCGCGCCGTCGGCCTTGAAGGAATAGGTCTTCGGCCTGGACAACCTTATGTCGACGGCCTGGATGTTGACGCCGTCGGGCAAGGCGATGCACTTGGACCGGAACGAGTCCTTGTTCTTGAACCGGAACGACAATTCGGGCGACAGTCCGGGGACGTCGATGGCGTCCGTGTCCGAGGACAGGCTGAAGCGTCTGTTTTCAAGGGGCGGAACGGGTAGCATGTGGAGGGGCGCTTCCATGCATTGAATTGATATTGAATTTCAGTCTCATTGTCAATGCCTTAACGCGACAGGGCGGAGCGGCGATACGCTCCGTCCCTTGCATCTCGCCGCCGGTCCTAGAACCGGACTGCGGCGTTGACGCCGAAGGTCATGGGGTCGCCCGCCCGGCCATACCAGGTGTTGTTCATTTCAACGGCCCGCGTGACGTACGTGGCGTTGAAGAGGTTCTTGGCCCACAGGTAGACGTCCCAGCTTTCGGTTTCATAGCCGATCTTGGCGCCCACGATCTGGTAGGCGCCGAGCTTGTGGGTGTTCTCCGCGTCCAGGTACAGCGAACCGGTGCGCGTGTAGTCGGCGCTTGCGAACAGGCCGTTGTCGAAACGGTAGGTGGCGTCGAGCATGCCGGACAAATTGGGGATGTTGGGGACGTTGTTTCCCGCCAGGTCGCTCCCGCCCTTGACGAATTCATCGAACTGGACCCGGGTGTAACCCAGGCTGCCCGTGAGTTCCAGTTGCCGGACGGGGCGCGCCCGCACTTCGGCCTCGACTCCCGTGCTGGTGGCTTCGGCGGCGTTGTCCACGGTGAAGTCCGGCCAGGACGGCAGCAATACCTGCATGTCTTCCGATTTTATGAGGAACGCGGCCAGGTTCACCTCCAGGCGGTTGTCCAGCCAGTTGGTCTTGGTTCCGGCCTCGTAGCTCCACGAGTACTCGGCGTCGTAGGGCGTGCCCGGATCGGCCGAGAGATTGAAGCCGCCGGCCTTGTAGCCTCTGGCCACGCTTACGTAAGGCATGATTCGTTTGAATCCCTTGTAGCTCAGGGCGAATTTGGGCAGCCAGGCGTCGAATTCCTTGTCCGCCGTGCCGTCGTCGTCGGGCACGCCGGCCAGCGCCCCGTCCCGCCAGGCGAACTCGAACTCCCGTTCTTCATGGGAAAAGCGCATGCCCGCCGTGGCCTCCAGGTCGCAGGCGAACAGGTAGCTGGCCTGCCCGAACAGGGCGATCCCCTGGGTGTCGGTGGTGCCTTTCTGGCGCATGGTGGCTATGCCGATCATCTGCGTGCGAAAGTCGTCCACGTGCTCGTCCTTGTAAAGATACACGCCGGCCAGCCATTTGAGGGGGGCGTCCCCGTCGTCCGAATGCAGGCGCAGTTCCTGGCTCACCTGGTCGTCGCTGGTGTCGATGTACATGCGCATGGCGTTGGTGGTGGTGAAGTCCACGTCGTTGTTGAGGGTCTTGTCGTCCGTGCGGGCGGCGGTGATGGACAGGAGCTTCATGTCTCCCATGTCGTACCTGGCGCGCAGGGACGCGCCCCTGGCGTAGAGATCGGCCTCGCCTTCCCAGTCCACGTCGACCTTGTGCGGATTGTCCTCGATGTCCTTTATGGGGGCGAAGACCGCGTAGCCGCCGGTGCTGTCCTCGGCGTCGAGATTGAGGGTCACGTCCCAGTCGTTGGACGGCAGCCATCGGAAACTGGCGCGGAAATTCTGGTCCCGGCTCTGGGACACTGCGTTGTCGTCGTCGGCTTCGTTGGTGAAGTAGCCGTCCGTGTCGCCGGCCATGCCTGCGACGCGGAAGAACAGGGTGTCCTGTACCACCGGGCCGTTGACCGAGGCCTTGACCGTCCTGGTGTTGTAGTTGCCGTAGCCCGCCTGGACCATGCCGCCCCACTGGTCGTCGGGCTGCTTGGTGATGACGTGGATGAGTCCGGCCTCGGTGTTCCGGCCGTACAGGGTGCCCTGGGGGCCGCGCAGGACTTCCACCCGCTCCACGTCCACGAGGTCCATCTGGAAGTTCGTCTGGTAGACGTCGTCCACGAAGAAGCCGACCACGGGTTCGCCGCTCATGTAGGTGCCGATGCCCCGGATGGAGGCGATCCCCGGCGCGGCCTTGGGGCCGAGTTGCACCAGGTGCATGTTGGGAATGAGTCTGTACAGGTCGAAGGTGTCGTGGATGCTGTGGTCCTCAATTTGGTTCTCGTCGATGACGGCCACGGAGGCGGGCACTTCCTTCAGGTCTTCCGGGGTCTTGTCCGCCGTGACGATGACGGGGTCCAGGGTGTATGGCTCGTCGTCCTGGCCGGCCATGGCCCGGCCCGCGCAGGCCGGGGCCAGCAGCGAGGCGATCAGCAGCGCGGTTGCGAGTCGTGAAATCATACTTCCCTCCTTGTGGTGTGGAACGGCATGCGGTGTCCGCAAGATGATGAAAATGACATGCATTATCAATATAATTGACCATGGATATCCGTTCATGGACGGCCGGTACTCCTGTAGAGGGAGTATTTTCGTTACGACAGGGCGGGGAAGGGAAGTCCGCTTCGGTTGAGGTCCATGGCGAGGTCGGGGCGAGCTTGGGGTTGACAAGATGGTTAAGCGACTTTATCTTTCAGCCATGGACGACAAGAAACAACTCATCGACACCATGCTCAAGTGCACCCGGCGCATCATCGACAAGCACGCGCGCATCGACGACCTGCCCCTGCATTTCGAGGACGGCATGGACCTGTCGCCGCGGGAGGTGCGCACCGTGGAGTTTATCGGCGTCACGGGCGGGACCAACGTCACGGCCGTGGCCGAGCATTTCCACTTCACCAAGAGCGCGGCCTCGCAGTTGGTGGCCCGTCTGGTGGACAGAGGGTTCGTACGCAAACAGGCCTCGGCCCGCAGCAACAAGGAGGTCCTGTTGACCCTGACGCCGTCCGGAGTCCGGGCTCACCAGGCCTTCGAATCCCTGATGGCCGAGCACCTCAAGCGTCTGCATGAGCGCATGGAGGCCTTTTCCGTGCACCAGGTCTCGGCCGCGTCCGTGTTGCTGGAGGTCATGGAAGGGGTCATCGACGAGACCCTGGAGCGTCTGACCTGATTTTTTTGGGACTTATAGTTAAGTAACTTAACTTTTTGGCCGTGGCCGTGGCCAGGGCCGTTGGGAGCGAAGAGATGTACAGCCTCGGTATCGATATCGGCTATTCGTCCGTCAAGTTGGCGGTGCTCGACGAGAACGGCGATTGCGTTTTTCATGACTATCGCCTGCACAAGGGGCGCATGGACACGGTTCTGATCCAGGCCCTGGAGGACATGGCGGGGAGCGTGGACGTGGACGCCGTGACTCATGGAGCGCTGGTGGGCAACGGTTGCAAGGCCCTGGCCGGATTGTCGGGCGCTGTCCTGCTCAACGAGGTGGCCTGTCTGGTGGAGGGGGCCAAAACGGTCGATTCCGGGGTCGGATCCGTCATGGAGATCGGCGGCCAGGGCGCGAAATACGTCACCGATTTCAAGGGCGGCGGGCAGCGGATCAAGATAGCCATGAACCCCAGTTGCTCGGCGGGCACGGGTTCCTTTCTGGAGGAACAGGCCTCGCGTCTGGGGCTGGCCATCGAGGACTATTCCGGCTTGGCGGAAAAGGCGCGTTCCATCCCCCGCATCGCGGGTCGGTGCAGCGTGTTCGCCAAGACGGACATCACCCATCATCAGCAGGAAGGCGCGCCGGTGGAGGATATCCTCCAGGGCCTGGCCCATGCCACGGTGCGCAACTACCGCACGGCGGTCATGCGCAGGCTGCCGCGCAACAAGCCCGTGCTCTTCGCGGGGGGCGTGGCCCTGAACAGCGCCGTACTGCGGGCGGTCAGTGACGTGCTCAAGCTGGACGGATCGGATCTGATCGTGCCGTCCGGTTGCCATGTCCTGGGAGCCATGGGCGCGGCCCTTATGGCCCGCGCCGAGGGGCATGCCCTGTCCGTGGCCGATATCGCGCGCCATGCGCGTGACATGCGCTCCTTGCCCCTGGAAGGGGAGCAGGCCCTGGTCCCGCTGGCCGGCCTCGGCAAGGACGATGCCTCGGGCAAGCACGACTGCCCCGGCGCGTCCGGGGTGAAGCCTGGGGACCGGCTCTTCCTGGGGGTGGACGTGGGGTCCACCAGCACCAACGCGGTGCTTATGGCGGAGGACGGGAGCATCCTGGCTCACCGCTATCTGCGTACCATGGGGCGGCCCCGGCGGGCCGTGGCCGAGGCCCTGCGCCAACTGGGCCAAGAATGCGGCCCCGACGTCGAGATGGCCGGGGTCTGCGTCACGGGGTCGGGACGGTACATGATCGGGCGGCTCATCGGGGCGGACGTGGTCAAGGACGAGATTACGGCCCAGGCCAAGGCGGCCGTGACCCTGGACCCCGGGGTGGACACCGTGTTCGAGATCGGCGGCCAGGACTCCAAGTTCATCAGCCTGGAAAACGGCGTTGTCGTGGATTTCCAGATGAACCGTATCTGCGCGGCGGGCACGGGGTCTTTCCTGGAGGAGCAGGCCAAGAAGCTGGACCTGCCCCTGGACCGTTTCGGCGAGGCGGCCCTGCGCGGCGGTGCCCCCACGGCCCTGGGCGAACGCTGCACCGTGTTCATCGAGTCGGCCGTGGCCGCGCACCTGGCGCGCGGCGCGGCGGTGGACGACCTGGCCGCGGGTCTGTGTCACGCCATCGTCCGCAACTACCTGCACCGCGTGGTGGGGCGCAAGCGGGTGGGCCAGCGCATCTTTTTCCAGGGCGGCGTGGCCTTCAACCAGGGGGTGGTCAACGCCTTCCGCGTCGAGACCGGCAAGGACGTGACGGTGCCGCCCTTCTTCAGCGTCACCGGGGCCTATGGAGCGGCCCTGCTGGCCAGGGAGGAGATGGTCTCGGGCGCGTCGGCCTTCAAGGGGTTCGACGTGTCCATGGCGGACGAGGCCGTCGATCCCGGGGAGGATGTCTCCGGGGGGGCGGGCGAGTTCGACGCCCACCTGTCAGAGCTGGTCTTCCGGGGCTACACCGGCGAACTGGTCCCGGGACGCAGGACCATCGGCATGCCCCGGGCCCTGTTCACCTACGGCATGTATCCCATGTTCGGGGCCTTTTTCCAGGCCCTGGGCTGCAACGTGCTGTTGTCGGACCCCACCAGCGAGGAGACCGTGCGCCTGTGCCAGGAATGCTCCCTGGAGGAGACCTGCTTCCCGGTCAAGCTGGTCAACGGCCACATGGCCCAGCTGGTGGAGCGGGGCGTGGACTGGATATTCTTCCCGGACCTGCACACCGTGATGCATCCGGGCTCCAGGGCGCGCGAGAACTACGGCTGTCCCTACATGCAGTTGGCCTTCAAGCTGGCCAACCAGGCCCTGGAACTGGACGGGCGGGGCATCGGCCTGCTGGCCCCGACCATCGCCTTCGGCATGGGGCCCGAGTTCATGAAGCAGACCTTCATGGGCATGGGGGCCATGCTCGGGAGGACCCCCGAGGAGACGGCCGCGGCCATGGGCCAGGGCATGCGGGCCTACCAGGAGTTCGAGCGGGCCATGGAGGAGAACGCCCGCGACGTGGAGCGGCTCATGGAGCCGGGCAAGAAGACCTTCGTGCTCATTTCCAAGATCTACGGCGTGGCCGACCCCTTCCTGAACCTGGGCATCCCGGATCGGCTGCGGGCCATGGGCCACCGCGTGCTGCCGTTCTGCGACCTGCCGGAGGTGTCCATGTTCGGGCGGCATCCGAACATGTTCTGGCCCTTTGGCCAGCACATCCTGGAGGCGGCCCGGCTGGTCAGGGAGCACCCCAACCTGTACGCCATCTTCCTGACCCACCACGGCTGCGGCCCGGACACGGTGTTCACGCACTATTTCAAGGAGATCATGGAGGGCAAGCCCTACCTGAACATCGAGGTGGACGAGCATTCCTCGGCCGTGGGCGTCATCACCCGGCTGGAGGCCTTCGTGAACAGCCTGGACAAGGCGCCCGTGGCCGAGGACCCGGGCATGGAGGCCTGTTGCCGGGCCGCCGACGCCGCCGACGTCCCCCTGGACATGCCCCAGGGCCTGGGCGCGTTGCCGGACGACGCCGTGGTCTGGCTTCCCAATCTGTTCCCCTACGCCCAGGTGGCGGCGCAGAGCCTGCGGGCCGGCGGCGTGGACGCCCGGGTCATGCCGGCCACGGACGGCGTGTCCGTGGACATGGGCCGGGCCCGGACCATGACCAACGAATACTTCTCCATGACCGCGTTGCTGGGTGACGCCCTCCGGCTGGCCCACGGGCTGGACGGCGACCTGTCCCGGTCGGTGATCCTGGCGCCCCAGTCCGAGGGCGCGGAGGTGGACGCCCAGTACGCCCGCCTGCTGCGCTGCAAGCTTGACGAGGCCGGGTTCGCGGGCCTGTCCGTGGCGTCGCCGTTTTTGGAGGACCTGCCTGGCCGTGACCCGGACGCAGTGTGGCGCATGTTCGCCTGCCTGCTGGCCGGGGACATCGTCCTGGCCGCTCCGGGGGCCGTGCGCCGGACCTTGCTGGATTGGTCCCTGGAGCTGGCCGGCCGGGACGCCCTGGACCTGGAGTCGTTGCGCGTCCTGGCCCGCCACCTGGCCGACGAACTGGCGGGCATGGACTTCGCCAAGCGGGTCCTGGTGGTGGGCGAGCCCCTGGTCCTGTTCAACGACCACGTCAACGACCGCGTCTTCGCCCGCATGGAGGATGCCGGGCACAGGGTCGTGCGCGCGCCCCTGAGCGAATGCCTGTGGATGTTCTGGAAGGATCATCTGGACATGCGGGGCGTGTCCGGACCCGTGCCCGCGGCCGCCCTGGAGTGCATGCGGGAGACCATGCGGGCCGTGGCCGCCGAACTTCCCGGGGCCCATTTCGTCCCGGATGCGGATCGTCTGTCCGTATTGGCGGACAGGACGGTGGGCCACTACGCCGGGGCCTTCGGCCGCTACCGGCAGGCCCGGATCATGGCCGGGGGGGCCGACCTGGACGGCGTCATCCACGCCACGTCCATGTACGAGAACACGGGCATCACCCTGGGGGTGCTTGCCAAGGGCCGGGACGGCGACGACGACCTCCCGGTGCTCAACCTGACCTTTGACGGCACCGGCGACGAGGCCGATGCCGTTCGGCTGGAATCCTTTCTGCACTACATCTAGCACCAAGGGTGCAAGGAGGTGGGACGGACATGGCATTCGGGTCACGGACCAACGGACGACTCATGGCCTCTCCCCGCGCGGCCGATCCCGGGGAGCTTTTCCGGAACCATCTGCAACGCTGCGGCCTGCACAGGACCGCGCAACGCGAGCGTGTCCTGGAGGTGTTCCTGGACATGGGAGGCCATCCCACCCCGGAGGAACTCTACGAGGAGATCGGGAGCCGGGGGGGCGGCGTGGGCCTGGCAACGGTCTATCGGACCCTGAAGCTCCTGCTGGAGGCCGGGGTGGCCGAGCGGCGCCTGTTCGGCGACGGCCTGGACCGCTACGAGCCGCGCTGCGGCAAGGGGCGGCACGTGCACCTGGTGTGCGAGGTCTGCGGCCGCAAGACCGAGATTCCCATGGGCAACGCGGAACGGCTTTTCGCGAAAATGGCCCGGGAGCACGCCTTTGTCCTGCGCCACAGCGAGACGTCCTTTTACGGCCTGTGCGATTCCTGCGCCCGCGCCCTGGCACGGGGCGCTGGTCAGGTGGCCCGAGCGGCCGAAGGGGTGCGGGCGTGAACGGGCACCGTTGCCGGGGCGGACGTGCGCCGAGCAGCTACTGGCTGCATCCCGATCCCGAGGCCGTATTCCTGCATCTGGGCGTCGGGCCGGGCATGACCCTGGTGGACGCCGGGTGCGGCGCGGGAGACTATGCTCTGCACGCCGCCGGGCTGGTGGGCGGAGCGGGGCGGATCGTGGCCCTGGAGCGGGAGCAGGACACGATCCGGGCCCTGTTCGAGCGGGTCCAGGGCCAGGGCCTGACCAACGTTCACGGCCAGGTATGCGACATCACCGGCCCCTTGTCCCTGGAGGACGGCGCGGCCGACGTGGTCCTGCTGGCCACGGTGCTGCATATCCCGGCCGTGCGCGAAAGATGCGCCCCCATGTTCCGGGAGTTCTACCGCGTCCTGCGGTCGGGGGGCCGCCTGGGCGTGCTGGACTGCAAGAAGGAAGAGGCGTCTTTCGGGCCGCCTCTGCACATGCGCCTGTCGGTCGAAGAGGTGGAGGCCCTGGTTTTGCCGCACGGGTTCGAATTCCCCTCGGCCCTGGACCTGGGGCACACCAACCTGCTGTGCTTTCGAAGGGCTTGATCCGGTATCTGGCATGTGACCACGGGCCGGTCGCGGAGTGGTCAAGTGTTCGTGAGCGGGGTGCCGGGTGTCGGTTTTTTGGACGACCGGAAGGTGGAGCGTATATTTCTTGATAATGATATTCAAAATCATTATAGTCCGTCCATGCG
>Ga0272444_10000508_pt1 | contig 41062 bp, 18 predicted proteins | sample SSMForm13_FD_201033 | JGI IMG/M metagenome (GOLD analysis project Ga0272444, IMG submission 201033) | Marine sediment archaeal communities from Little Sippewissett salt marsh, Falmouth, MA, United States - SSM-Form-13 | ecosystem: Environmental > Aquatic > Marine > Wetlands > Sediment ... | reverse complement strand
GCGTTATTTCGGGGTGTAGCTCAGCTTGGTAGAGCACTGTCTTCGGGAGGCAGGGGCCGGAGGTTCGAATCCTCTCACCCCGACCATATCTTTGAAGTGTGGGGTCCCGACCAACCCACCACTTCCATCTTCGCACCGCGAACCCCTGTGAGAGGATTTGAACCGATAGAGGTTCGACCCCGTAGCCGCCAGGCGAAGGGGGACGACTCGCCATCGGCGAGGCCGCCCGCAGGGTGACCGGCACAGCCGGTCATCAAACCTCTCACCCCGACCAATTCTTAAAAGCGGATTCCCGACTCCATGTCCGCTTTAATCCACCGCAGTATCGCGACCCCTTAGTGAGAGGATTTGAACCGTTAGAGGTTCGACCCCGCAGCCGCCAGGCGAAGGGGGACGGCTCGCCATCGGCGAGGCCGCCCGAAGGGCGAGGGCCAAAGGCCCGAGTCAATCCTCTCACCCCGACCATATCTTTGAAGTGTGGGGTCCCGACCAACCCACCACTTCCATCTTCGCACCGCGAACCCTTAGTGGCTGCCGGGGTCGGAGTCACAGACTCCGACCTCTGTCCGGCCATCTGCGCACCCCCCTTAGTGCATGATTTGCGGAGTCACGGACTCCGCCCCCCCTGTTCGGCCACCTTCGCCGCGTGTTACCGAATATCTAAAGGGCCGGAGCCTGAGACTCCGGCCTTTTTTGTTTACCCCTGCCCCTATCGCTATCGTCGCAACGCCCGACGACCAATAAAAAAGGCGGCCCGAAGGCCGCCTCTTTCCAAACCGTCACGACATCGCTCAGTGAATGTCGTAACCCCGCTCCTCATGGGAGTGGATATCCAGTCCCTGCTGCTCCTGCTCTTCGCTGACGCGCAGACCCACCAGGGCGCCGACGACTTTCAGAATCAGCCAGGTCACCACCGCGGTGAATACGATCACGGAGACGATGCCGATCAGCTGCACCGACACCTGGTCACCCATGGTCGCGTTGCCCTCGGCAAAACCATAACCGGAGAACGCGCCCAGGCTGGTGGCCGACAGCACGCCTGCCAGGAAGGTGCCCAGGATGCCGCCCACGCCGTGCACCGGGAACACGTCCAGCGAGTCGTCGATCTTCAGCACCCGCTTGAGATACATGGTGGCGCTGAAGCACACCGTGCCGGCCAGCAGGCCCAGCACCAGGGCGCCGCCGGGGCCGATGAAGCCGGAGGCCGGGGTGATGGTGCCCAGGCCCGCCACCATGCCGGTGACCGCACCCAGGGCCGAGGGCTTACCGAAGCGCTTCCATTCGATGAACATCCAGGTCATGGCCCCGGTGGCCGCGGCGATGTGGGTCACCAGCATGGCCATGGCGGCATCGCCGTTGGCCGCCAGCGCCGAGCCGCCGTTGAAGCCGAACCAGCCCACCCACAGCATGCCGGCGCCGGTGAGGGTCATGGTCATGTTGTGCGGCGGCATGGGGGTACCGGGGAAGCCCTTGCGCGGACCCAGCACGATGGCCGCCACCAGGGCGGCGACACCGGCAGTGATGTGCACCACCACGCCGCCGGCAAAGTCGTACAGGCCCATCTGGCCCAGCCAGCCGCCGCCCCACACCCAGTGGGTCACGGGCACGTAGACAGCCAGCAGCCACAGCGCGCTGAACAGCAGCACCGCGGAGAACTTCATACGCTCGGCAAAGCCACCGATGATCAGCGCCGGGGTGATGATGGCGAAGGTCATCTGGAACAGCATGAACAGGGCCTCGGGGATGTCGCCGGACAGGGCATCACGACCGACACCGGCCATCAGCACCTTGCTGAAGTCACCGATATAGGCGTTGCCTTCGCCGAAGGCCAGGCTGTAACCCACCAGCAGCCACAGGATGGAAGACACCCCGCCAATGGCGAAGCACTGCATCAGCACCGACAGCACGTTCTTGCTGCGCACCAGGCCGCCGTAGAACAGCGCCAACCCGGGCAGGGTCATGAACAGCACCAGCGCGGTGGAGGTCAGGATCCAGGCGGTGTTGCCGCCGCTCATCTCACCCTCGCCTGCGAGCACCGCGCCGGGCAGGCCCAGCAGGGCGGCCATGGCCGGCAGGGTTCTTTGCCAGTTGGTCATTTTCAAGCCTCACTCTTGGTCATCTTTTTAATTGTCGGGTACAACGCCCCAAGCCGTTCCATATGCACGAATCACGCCATATTTTGGTGCACTACAGATCAAGGACTTAGCTGATACATAGCCCTGCTGGGCCTCACTCGCGCACAGCAATGGCGCCAAGGAAACCAGAGACGCACCGTCGTTGTGCAAAAACGGCAGACAAAAGAAAGGCCGAGGTCGTAAACGACACTCGGCCAAAAAATCACCAAAAGGGAGGGAGTCTCAATGAACATAATGTTCACGGAGGAGACATGACGTCTCACGCTAGATAAGACTGCCTCGCGAATAAAAAGTTTCCTCAGGCCTGCCAATACACGCCCTGCCCGGCCAACCAGTCCTGAAATTGCTGCTGTTTGGTGCGCAGGTCACAGGTCGGCGGCAGGGTATCGAGGTAGTGACCGTAGGCCTCGCGCAACCGCAGCTGCTCGTCGGCAGGCAAGGCATCCCAGGGCCGCAGTTCGTCGGGCCGCGGCTCAGACACCCATCACCTTGGCCAGCGCCTTGCCAATGTCGGTGGGCGCCTTGACGGTACTGACGCCCGCCGCCTCCAGCGCAGCGAATTTCTCCGCCGCCGTGCCCTTGCCACCGGCGATGATGGCACCGGCATGCCCCATACGCTTGCCCTTGGGCGCCGCCACACCGGCAATGTAACCCACCACCGGCTTAGTGACGTGAGCCTTGATGTACTCGGCCGCCTCTTCCTCGGCGCTGCCGCCGATCTCGCCCACCATGACGATGGCCTCGGTCTGCGGGTCGTTCTGAAACAGCTCCAGCGTATCGATGAAGTTCATCCCCGGGATGGGATCGCCACCGATACCGATACAGGTGCTCTGCCCCACGCCCAGTTCGGTGGTCTGCTTGACCGCCTCGTAGGTCAGGGTGCCGGAGCGCGACACCACGCCGACCCGGCCGGGCAGATGGATGGCGCCGGGCATGATGCCGATCTTGCACTCGCCCGGGGTGATGATGCCCGGGCAGTTGGGGCCGATCAGGCGGGCGCCCGCGTCACGCACCACTTCACGCGCCTCGAGCATGTCCAATGTCGGGATGCCCTCGGTGATGCAGACGATCAGGGCGATGCCGGCATCGACCGCCTCCAGGATGGCGTCCTTGCAGAACGGCGCCGGCACGTAGATCACGCTGGCATCGGCGCCGGTACCGGCCACCGCCTGCTTGACAGTGTCGAACACCGGCAGGCCCAGGTGCTGCTGGCCGCCCTTGCCCGGCGTCACGCCGCCGACCATCTTGGTGCCGTAGGCGATGGCCTGCTCGGAGTGGAAGGTGCCCTGCTTGCCGGTGAAGCCCTGGCAGATGACCCGGGTGTCCTTATTGACCAGTACGCTCATCGGCCTGCCTCCTTCACGGCAGCGACGATGGCGCGGGTAGCCTCGTCCAGCCCCGCGGCGGCGGTGATCGCCAGGCCGCTGTCGTTGAGGATCTGCTGACCCCGCTCGGCGTTGTTGCCTTCCAGTCGCACCACGATAGGCACTTTGACCCCGACCTCCTTGACCGCACCCACGATACCCTCGGCGATCATGTCGCAGCGCACGATGCCACCGAAGATGTTCACCAGGATGCCGCGCACCTTGTCGTCGGACAGAATGATCTTGAAGGCCTCGGCGGTGCGCTCCTGGGTGGCTGTGCCGCCGACGTCCAGGAAGTTGGCCGGCTCGCCGCCGTTGAGCTTGATCAGGTCCATGGTGGCCATGGCCAGTCCCGCACCGTTGACCATGCAACCGATGTCGCCGTCCAGGGAGATGTAGTTCAGGTCCCACTCCTTGGCGCGCATCTCGCGGGTGTCTTCCTGGCCGGGGTCGTGCAGCGCCTGCAGGTCCTGGTGGCGGTACAGGGCGTTGTCGTCCAGGTTGATCTTGGCATCCAGGCACAGCAGGTCGCCGCCCTGGGTGACCACCAGCGGATTGATCTCCAGCAGGCTCAGATCCTTGTCGTGGAACATCTTCACCAGGCCGGACAGCAGCTTGCCGAACTGCTTGATCTGGTTGCCTTCCAGCCCCAGGCCGAAGGCCAGGTCGCGGGCCTGGAACGGCTGCACGCCGACCAGCGGGTTGATGACCGCCTTGAGAATCTTGCCCGGGGTCTCCTCGGCGACCTTCTCGATCTCCATGCCGCCCTCGGTGGAGGCCATCACCACCACGCGGCCCAGCGACCGGTCGATGACCATGCCCAGGTACAACTCGCGGGCGATGTCGCAGGGCGCCTCGATCAGCACCCGCTCCACCGGCTGGCCGTCGGCGCCGGTCTGGAAGGTCACCAGGCGCGTGCCCAGCAATGCCTTGACCATGGCCGAAACGGCGTCGCTGCTGTCCAGCAGCTTGACGCCGCCGGCCTTGCCGCGGCCGCCGGCATGGACCTGGGCCTTCACCACCCAGCGCCCGCCACCCAACTCATCGATGGCAGCAGCCACCTGGCTGACGTCGGTCACGACCCGCGAGGCAGGCACCGCCGCGCCGAAGTCGGCGCACAGCGCCTTGGCCTGGTATTCATGCAGATTCATGGGAGCTCCATGTCAGTGGGACTTGTTCTTTGCTTGACCATACTGGTTGGCGGCCAAAGTTCGTTTTAGCGTAGCAGCAGATACCCTCAGCCACCGATGCGCACCAGGGTGCGGCCGAGCGCCCTGGCCTGCAGGAAGTCGCCGAACACTCCCGGCAACTCCTCCAGGGTCACCTCGCGACTGGCCATGTCCGCCAGGTTGCCCGGCTTCCAGTCGCTGGCCAGGCGCTGCCAGACGGCTTCACGCCAAGCCTGCGGGCATTCGACCGAGGTCACGCCCAGCAGGCTGACGCCGCGCAGGATGAAAGGCATCACCGTGGTCGGCAGGTCATGTCCCGCCGCCAGACCGCAGGCCACCACGCTGCCCCATTCACGGGTGCTGGCCAGCAGCCAGCCCAGGATGGGGCCGCCGACCACATCGAAGCCACCACCGAAGCGGCCCTTTTCCAGCGGCCGGCCGGACAGTTCCAGGTCCTGACGCAACAGCACCCCGGTCGCCCCCAGGCTGCGCAGGTAGTCGGCCTGCTCGGCCTTGCCGGTCAGGGCATGCACCTCGTAGCCGAGGCCGGCGAGCATATTCACCGCCAAGCTGCCGACCCCACCGGTGGCACCAGTGACCAGCATGGGGCCCAACTCCGGGCTGTGGCCCACGTCGGCCAGGCGCTTCAGGCCCAGGCCGACGGTGAAGCCCGCGGTGCCGAGGATCATCGCCTCACGCAGGTCCAGGCCGTCCGGCAGCGGCACCAGCCAGTCGGCCGGTACCCGGGCGTACTCGGCAAAGCCGCCGTCGTGCTCGACGCCAAAGCCGAAACCGGTAACCAGCACCGCATCGCCCGGCTGAAAGCGCGGATCCTCTGACGCGGTGACGATGCCGCTGGCATCCACACCGCCCACACGAGGGAAGTCACGCATGATCCGGCCGGATCCGGTGGCGGCCAAGGCATCCTTGTAGTTGATCGCCGACCAGTGCACCTGGAACACCACCTCGCCCGGCGTCGGCGCTGCCAACTGCAGGTCTTCGACGCGGCAGCTGATTTGCTTGTCGTGCTGGTGCACGCGCAGCGCCCTGAATGACGTCATGGGACTCCCCCTCTCACACGGGCGCCGGGCCCGGATCAAAGCCCGCTATAGTAAGGACTCCATTCCTCACCGCAACAGGCACAACCATGGCCGACGTGTATCAGCCCACCCATCTGCCCGACCGCGAGGTCACCACCCGGCTGATGGCCACCCCCAACGACACCAACGTGGCGGGCGATATCTTCGGTGGCTGGATCATGTCGCAGATCGACATCGCCGGCGCGGTGGCGGCGCACAAGCGGGCGCGGGGCCGGGTGGTCACCGTGGCGGTGAACTCCATCCAGTTCCACCAGCCGGTGTTCGTCGGCGACATGGTCAGCTGCTACGCCGAGATCGAGAAGGTCGGCCGCACCTCGCTGACGGTGACGGTGGCGGTGTACGCGGAACGGGAGCGCGGCAGCGCCGAGTGCTTCAAGGTCACCCAGGCCACGCTGACCTATGTCGCGGTGGACGACTCGCGCCAGCCACGACCGGTGCCGGCGTCCTAAAAATCGCGCCACCGGTCCGCGAGGCCTGCTCGGCGCATCCATGCAGCTGCCAGCAGCGTTAAAACCACCCGCCGAATCCCGCAGCGAGGAAGCGAACAGACCCCCGACGCAACAGCCCGGGGTGACACGTGCAGGCCATGTGCTCAGGCAGCGTGAAGCAACAAAACGGCAACCACCTTATCGCCGCACCACCTTGTTCGAGGCAAAACGAATTCCGCACTTCAGTCCCGCCGGCAGAAGATAGTCGGGATTTGGCAGCTCCAGGCGCACACCGAAGGTCCCGCTGGCGGCATCCAGTACCCGATCAACGATCCGTACCTTGGCCTTGTGGGTGCTGTTCAGCGGCGCGTCCAGGGTGACGTCCGCATGCTCGCCCTTGGCAATACGGCCAAAATAACTGGCCGGCACAACCACCTCGACGTAGAGAGGGTCCAGCTGAACCACCTGCATCACCGGTTCTTCGCCGACATACTCCCCCGGGTCGAGAAAGGTCTCTACCACGACACCGGTCAATGGGCTGGTGATGGTCTTTTGCCGCAACAGCGCCCGGGTCTGCTCCATCTCATATCCGTAGAGCCGGTTATTGATGATGATCTCGTCCTTTTCCTGTTCAGAGATCAGGTTGCGCTGATACAGGCCGGTATTACGCTCAATGGTTCTCTGGCCATATTCAGTTTGAGCCTGGTTCAGGGCGAGGGTTGCCTCCTCAACTTCGGAGCGCAGCCTAAAAAGGACATCCCCTTTTTTCACCAGATCCCCTTTCTCCACCAGAACCGACTTGATAACGCCCAACACCGGGCTGGCGATCTGGGTATCGACACTCGGGGTAAGCAGGCAGTCCAGCGATGGAATGGCGGCGCCGATATCGTCGGGCTCCACGTTGGCTTCAGCCCCTTCCAGTGGCATCGCAAGGAGTTTTTCCGCCTCAGACATCTCAGCGGCGGACAGTGAAGCGGCAGCAAAATACAGCAGCAGCAGGAAAGGCCTGATAGTCATAAATCTGAACGTCCCGCGAAAGCCAACAACTCACCCAGCTTGAGATCGTACTGAAGGGTCGCCTGGCGTGCCAGGTAGTTCTGCTTCTCCAGATACATCTGCTCAACCCGGAGTGCCTTCAGCGCCATTTTCTGCGCCGCCGACGTGGCCAAGCCCAATGATCGCGCCGTAGCCAGCAGGCTCTTGGCCTGCAAGGTCCTGAGCGGCTGCTCCTCCAGCGTCAACAACAGTTCATAGCTACCCGGGTCGCCTTGCCGTGCGCTGCGGCCGGCCAACTGGCGGTCGACACGGGCGGACTCATAGTGCTCCGTTTGAATGACATGCAGCCCGCCCGCCTGCTCCACGGAAGGGGCCAGCTTGATATCAGTCCCACGCCCGGCCATATGCGTCGCAACGGTCACTCGCCCGGGCTGCCCGGCCTCCGCCACGATCTCCGCCTCTTCCTTGTCCTGCTTGGCACTGAGCAGCCGATGGGGAATATCGGCCTGCTGGAGGTAGCTACCGGCCACTTCAGCGCTTTCCACCGAGTTTGCGCCGATCAGCACCGCCCGCCCCTCGGCGACCAGTTGCCGGCAACGCGAGACGACCGCCTGCCAGCGCTCTTCATCGCTGGCATAGACCCGGGGAGGATAGGTCTCACGCCTTACCGGCCGATGGGTGGGCACGGGGGAAACCGCCAGTTCGTAGGTATTCCACAGTTCCCGCCTGACCTCCCAGGCCGTGCCGGTCATGCCACTGAGAAAGAGATAGCGGCGGAAGAAATTCTGATAGCTGATCCTGGCCAGCGTCTCCCGCTGCTGGGTCTGTTCACAACCCTCTTTCAGCTCCACCATCTGATGCAGCCCCTTCTCCCAGGAACGTCCCTCCATGACCCGCCCGGTGAGCTGATCCACCAGTTCCACTTTGCCCTCGCGCACCAGATAGTCCTTGTCCCGCTGATAGACGTAACGGGCCAGCAACGCCTTATGGACGATCTCTTCCCGCCGAATGGCACCTTTCCACAGCGGCCCCAATCCTTCGCTCAGCTGACGGATGCGTTCAGTACCATGCTCAGTCAACTCGACCTGCCGACGCTCAGGCTCCAGCCGAAAATCTTCATCCTGACGCAAGGCCTCGGACAAGGCATAGGCCTGTTCGATAAATTGTTTTTCCTCTGGATTTCCCGAACTGCCGGAGATGATCAGTGGCGTCCGCGACTCGTCGATCAATACGCTGTCCGCCTCATCAACCAACGCGAAGTGCAATCCCCGCAGTTGCAGTTGACCTTCCAGCCTGGGGCTTTTCAACGCGCTGACATGCAGACGCAGCGGATGCACCTGCACCAGCTTCATCCGGTCCCTCAGATAGTCGAAGACCAGTTCCTTGCCGGTCACGTACACGATGTCGGCCTGGTATGCCTGACGCCGCTGAACGGGTGACGCACTGTGGGTCACTAGCCCGACTTCGAGACCGAAGGCGCGATACAGAGCGGACATCTCCTCTGCATCACGGGCGGTCAGGTAGTCGTTCACGGTGATGACATGTACCGGCATGCCGGCCAACGCGGCCGTGATCACCGGCAGCACGGCGGTCAGGGTCTTCCCCTCACCGGTTTTCATCTCGGCGACCCTGCCTTGCAGCATGATCCAGCCGCCGGCAAGCTGACTGTCGAAATGCTTCATGCCCAGCACGCGACCGGACATCTCGCGGATGATGGCGAATACCTCCGCAACCAGCGGGTCGACAAACCCCTGTCCACGCAGTGCCTCACCGAGAGCCCGAATACGCTTCAGAAGCGCCTGATCGCTGTCCGACTCACAACCGGCTGCATGGCTGGCGACCCGCTTGATAAAGCTGCGCTGGCGTCCCCCGAGCTTCCAGGGGCTGCTCTCCAGCCGGCCCTTGAGCCGGACCTGCAGTTTCTCCAACCAGTCGCGTTTCTCGATTCGCCTTTCAGGTCGGTGGCGATAATCCGCCGGGGCGTGAGCTGCGGCTCTGGCCACTTAAAATTCCAGCTCTCGCAGCAACACCCGCCGCAACGCACGGTAGATCCGGTATCCGACAGGCTCCGGCGAATGCTCAAAGCGCACATAGACGCGCTCGCCGACACGGTACGCGGCCTGGTCGGGCAACTGCAGGTCGAACAGGAATACGGTATCGAATGCCTCGACCTGCTCCTTGCTGGTGGGATCGAGCGCAAACTGCCCGCCCCCTTCTACCGACAGCGCGGGACTGGGCAGGGCTTTCTGTGCGCCCGGTACTTCACCCGCCATCTGCGCGCTCATCACGTGGTCGAAATCTTCCGCAACGCGAACCGTAATACCCTGCACGTCACTACGGACATCCCGGATCTCATCCTGACCAACCACCGCCCGGATACGATATTCGCCGGGTTGCAACACGTAGCCGAGCAGGGTTCCACGGGGGATAAAACGTCCGACCGGGTCTGCCGGCAAGGCCAACTGAAAACGGCCATCCGTCGGGCTGTGTAACGCCAGTGCCCGCTGCTCCTCCAGTCCGCGTGCCAGTTCCGCCTTTCCCTGGCCGATTTCTTCACCCAGGATGGCCGCCTCATTCTGGCGATCTGCCGCCACCGCGGCGCGGTAACGCGCGAGCAATTCCTTCAGGTGGGCGGCTGACCGTTCGACTTCTGCGCCCAGCGTCTGATTCTCGCTGACGACAAGCAGGTCTCCTGCCGCAACGGCGGCGCCTGGCGGCACCGCCATGCGCTGGACGAAGCCATTACTGCCCATCAGCACCCGGGATTCTTCCGGCGCCCACACGACACCATGAACCAGCGTCATCTTCGGCACTGGCATAACGAACAGCAGGATCAGAACAGCGATCGCGACCAAACCCACGACCCCTGCCACCCGCGCCCGTTTCTGGCGCACCCGTCTATCCATCATCAAGAACCTGGCAATTCCCACTGTCGGCTTACCGAACATATTGTATAGCGCCAGCATGGCCAGCACGGCACCGATGACAAACAGTTCACTGGCGACAAATATGACAATGGCAAAGGTAATAAACAGGCGATAGATGAAGCTGGCTATCGCGTAGAAAAACAGCCAGCCGGACTCGCCACGGCCATAGGCAGGACTGGTCTCGTCGTCGAAGGAAAAAAGATGCTTTTTCCATAGGTAGGCAATCTGCCGTGTTCCCCGTGATGCCAGATTGGGAATCTCGAGAAAATCAGCCAGCACATAGTAAGCATCAAAACGTAGCAGCGGATTGCCGTTGAACAACACGGTAGAGACACCCGCAATCAACAAGGCATTGAATGCCAGGCTCCTCACCAGTCCCGGTTCAGTATGCACCCAGACCCACATGGCGACTGAAGCGATAAAGGCCTCGACGAGGATGCCGGCACCGGCCACCAGCATCCGCTGGTACTTATTGCCGAATGCCGCAGACGCTGACGCATCGATGTAAGGGATGGGCATGAAAATGAGGAACATGACGCCCATCTCATGCACCTCGCCGCCCCAGCGTTTAACCGCGTAGGCATGACCGAACTCGTGGATGAGCTTGACGACCGGGTACACCAGCCAGATCAGAAATAGATTCTCTGCGGCCAGCACCCGGTCAGCGAGATTTTCCGTCAGCTCGGGCCAGTGATAGGCCGCCTGGGACAGGGCCCAGCCAATGCAGACCAGCCACACGATGCCGACCACAGGATTGAATAGCCAGCGACTCAGGCCGGCGGTGCGGTTCAGGAAGGGCTCCGGATCCAGCAAGGGAATCTTGACCGCCAAGGGCGACTTGATTGCCATCAGGATAGGATTGCGCTGCTCCTTGCGACGGCGGTCATTCAGCTCGGTCGTATCCGGAATCACATCGGCTTGCAGCACATCCACCCGATGCAGCTGCGAAACCAGATTGATCACTTCATCCTGCGAGGGCATATCGTCCCCCAGCTGATCGCCGGCGCTGAGCCAGATCTCGTCCAGCGTGCGGCGCCCATTCATCAGGCCGATCAGACAATACGCCTGGGGAGTAAAGCGATGATAGCGCCCGGTGGCATCATCCTTGATCACATACCAGACCGCGCCGCGATAGACGTGGCGATTGATCTCCACATGCGAGCGCAGCCGGGGTTTCATGTCTGCCACCCTGTGCCAGGAGGCACTGAACAGGGAAACCGACATTTACGGCCACCACGACCACAGCTTCAGCTTGACCCACTGCACCAGGGGATAGGTCCAGATCCAGATAAGCTTTCGCTCTCCGACCTCGAGTTTTCCTACACCCTTCATGCCCGGGCGCAGTTCCGGAAGCGAATCATTAAGCACAGCCTCAACCCGGAAATAGTTTCCGCCATCACGGGCATCGGTCACCGGCGTTACCTGGGTGACCGTAAAGGTAAGCGTATCCTCAGGCAGCGCATTGAGCACCAAGCGCCCGACAAGTTGCTCGGTGATATCGGCCATGCGGTGCTCTTCCACCGAGAGAATCACTCGATAGCCCTCCAGGGGCGCAACTTCAAACAGCACCTCGCCTTGCTCAACCGCACCACCCAGTCGCTGACTGAGATCACCGCTGATCACCAGGCCGTCAAAAGGAGCGACTATCCGGGTGCGGCTCAACTGGCTTTCGACCAGGTTCAATTGCGCACCATTCTGCTCAAGCTGGGCTTGGATGATCTTGGCCTCGGCCCGGTTACGCCCGGCAACCGCCTCTTCATACTGGCTCTGCAACTTGGCCTGTTCACTGAGATAACGGAGCTTCTCGAGCGCCAGATCGCGATCATCGAGCAAGCTCATTTGCTGCCCCTGGACCACGCGCTGGCCAGCTTTGACATCAGCCGATTCGAGGTAGCCGTCAAACGGGGCAACCACGGCGCGACGCACCGAACCCTCCAGTACACTGTCTGCGGCAACCCGGTAGGTGCCGGTCGCGAAACTGAAAAAAAGCACCACACAGGCCGTTGCAAACAAGATCAGCTTGCGGCCCAGATAGCCCTTTCCCAGCACTCTCGCAAGATGTTGCTGGCCAGCCGCAGCGAGGTGCTGATACCAGGTCTTGTCCTGGCCATGCTTGTTTTTCAGCGCTTCGCCAGAGAGCGCGACGACGCTGCGGATACGACTCACGTCGCTCTCGGTGAAAGGCCGGTCTGAAGGTCTTTCAAGGGTCACCGCGCCAAAATAGTCGGCGTCGGAATGCAACGGCACCGTCAGGATGTTGGCATTGCCGTAAGAAAGGGAAAACTGGGCATGCTCACGCTCTACCAGTTGACCGCTATCGCTCTCGCCCCCGGGAAAGTTGATGACCCCCCGCTGCAATACCGCTTCATTCATCAACCCGGACAGGCGCCGGATCAGATTCATCTTTTTGCCGAATCGCGCGCTGTGCGACAACGCAGTGACCTGCACCTCGCCCCCCTTGGCGAGGCCAAAGGCAACCCGATCACAGTCCAGTGCTGCGGCCAGTTCATTGACAAAGGTCAGCGCCGCGCTATGAAAGTCCGGCTCAACCAGCACGGCACCCAGCAGGTCCACTGCACCGGACAGATATTCAAGCTGGTCGCGCTGCTCACGCCCCCTGCGACGCCGCAGCAGCAGTTCTATCCAGGCGCTACCCCACTGGATGCGCTCCATGATCTCCGGTAACGCCGCCTGGGAAACACCCAGTGAAAGCGCCACCACGCCGGCCAACTCATCGTCCAGTCGTATCGGAAAGGCAACCCCGTAACCACCGGATGCCATTAAATGCACCAGCCCGGAGGCCTCCTCAATCCCCTCTTCGATCAGGGCGGTGAATTCCTCGTCCGGTTGAGACTTTTTAGGCCAGATCGCTGTCGGGACAAAGCCGGCGTCGCCGCTATCCAGGATCAGCGTGGCCATGGTGACCTCGCCTAAACGGGTGCACAGCATCTCCAGCCAACACTGACAATATTCTTCATATGAGGTCGCAGCACTGAATTGCACCCAGGCTTGGCGCAGACTCATATTTCGGGATACAGACTCTGCTTGCATCAAATTGTCAGCTGGCTATTGGGGACAGACAAAAATATACCCGGACCAGGTCCGGGCATAGTGTCATTTACGTCATTCCATCAGTGGTTAGGCTGTACGGCGGCCGCCTCTGTATTGCCCTCACCGATCTCGCCAAAACGCTCCTGGTACTGGGCCAACACGCTATTGAGCAGCGCGGCCATACGCTTCGCCGCAAAGGGATTTAGAATGATGCGATCAGACAATTCGATCGTCAGTTCCTTCTGCTGCGCGTTCCAGGCCTGATTCAGGCCAAACAGCAAGGTGATCTCTTCACGGGTACTGGAGACATTACACACATTGGCGTAAGTGCTCGTCATCCGAGAATCATCCCACTTGATAGTGGGCGCCGAAACTTTCTTTGCTTTCTCGCTCATCGTTATTCCATACGTCCATCGGTTTGAATTAATGTTTTCTGGCTGCCGGCGCCCAATCACTGCCGACAGCAGATTGCTGCTTTGCATCTTCGACAAAGCATTGATTCACTTCATCCCAGCGCTGCATGTGACGCTGCTTGTGGCGCAGTTTGTCGAAGCCCTGCGGCGCGATTCGCGCAACATTGGACGGCTTGCCACTTGCCATCGTCCAGCCGGCCAGCGCGACAAAGGCCAGTTCCGCAGCAGCATCGTTGGCAGGCTCGGGGGACTGCGCAGGCGCTTCCTCTTCAATTTCCGGCTGCTCGACAGGCGGTAGGGCTTCGGTCGGTTGTGCAGGCTGCCCTGAAGATTCGTGCGTCGTATCCGTTTCAGGCTGCTGCATCTGCTCGGCCGGCTGCTCGTTCGGCTGGTCTACCGGGCATTCCACGCGCTCACCCAGTTCATCGACGCATTGCTCCGACTCGTCGTCGGGCGCCTGCTCATTGCCTGCTCCCGTTGCCGGCAGATTATTAATGTCGAACCGATTCTCCAAGCCACGATGGCGGGTCTGGCCGTCATCGCCAGACTGAACCTTAGCCGCCTCAATCCGCAAGCTGGGTGCGCTTAAAGGCGTGAAGACACTAACCGGCGTGAACCCCAACCCGGCCAGTTTGTCATTGTAGAGACCGAACTGGGTGCTGGCGATCAGGTCGAGGCCACCCTGGCCCAGACGGACCACAAAAACACCCTGTTCAAAGCCGTCTTTGCTGGTGTCTATCAATGCGCGCGCATATTCACCCGCCAGTGCATCTTCGGCCAGGCTGCCGTAGAAAAGATCACTACCGAAGCCGCCGAACAGGATGTCGTTACCCTCCCCTCCGCTCAATTCGTCATCGCCACCAATAAACAACTCTGTGGTTTCGGCACTGCTCAGCCTGCCGTTGGTGAAAATTGCCAGACCACCATCGCCCGAGACAAAGTCATCGCCAGCACCACCGTACAGTCGGTCAGCAGCCGCACCGCCGATAATGACGTCATTGCCATCGTCACCGTGGATTTCGTCCTGTCCGCCAATCTCGGAGTTTTTGCTGAAGATACGGTCAAGCGTCGTGGGGTCGCTGTCATCTGTGTTGTAGCGAACCTCTGCCAGATCACCGGCGACCTTGTCATTGCCCTCGCCTGCATGGATGACTTCGTCACCCAGACCGCCGATGACCACGTCATTTCCGGCACCGGAAATCAGGGTGTCGTGACCCGAGGTGTCCATGCTGGTGTCGGTTGTGTAGTAGTGATCAACCAGACCGTTGATGTAGTCCGCCACGCCGTTGTCGCCGAACAGCACATCATCGCCATCGCCTGTTTCAATGCGGTCATCTCCGACGCCGCCAAACGCCAGGTTATTGCCGCCGCGCGCGTTGATGTCGTCAGCGCCGCCCAGCGTGCTCAGTTCACTGACCACCTGGACGCGCTGGTCGCCGGGCGCATTAAACTGCACGAAACCGTTGTCGCCGATCAGGATGCCCTGGCCGATACCGGAATCGATATCGTCGCCGTAGGGACCACCCAGCACGATGTTGTCACCATCGCCGGCTTCAAGGGTGTCGACACCGCCGGTTGCCTCACTGGTATCAGTGGTTTCGATACGATTGAGGATGCCGTTCAGATAACTCAGCCGCCCGTTGTCGCCGAAGATGATGTCGTCGCCGGCGCCGCTGGTTGCGGCGTCGTTGCCGAAGCCGCCAAAGGCCACATTATTGCCGCCTACAGCGGTGATCGTATCGTCGCCGCCCAGGGTGCTCAGCTCGCTGACCACGCTGACGCGCTCGCCCGAGGCTCCAAAGCTCGCGACACCGTTATCGCCGATCAGGATGCTTTGACCAGTACCGGAGCGGATATCGTCGCCGAAAGGACCACCCAACACCACGTTATTGCCATCCCCCGCATCGATGGTATCGATGCCGCCGGTGGCTGCCGTAACGTCGGTGGTCACGATGCGGTTAAGGACGCCATTCAGGTAGTCCACCTGGCCGTTGTCACCGAACACCACGTCGTCACCGGCACCGGCGGTGATGCTGTCGTTGCCTAATCCACCGAGGATCTGGTTGTTCCCGCCAGCCGCAGTGATGACGTCATCGCCGCCCAGCATACTGAGTTCGCTGACGACCCTGACATATTCGCCGTCACTGGCAAGGCTCACAGTGCCGTTATCGCCAAGCACTACGCCATGACCGCTACCGGTGCCAATACGATCGCCGCCAACACCACCAAGGATGGTGTGACTGCCATCACCAAGGGTGATCTCGTCCGCCCCGCCGGTTGCTTCGGAAGCATCCTGGGTTTCGAGACTGCGCAACACGCCAGCCGTGAAGGAGAACTTGCCGTTGTCTCCCAGTACCTTGTGGTCGCCGCGGTCGGAGGTAACACTGTCGCGGCCAAAACCGCCGATCACCAGTGCGCGATCACCGGCCAGTGCGATGTCGTCATCGCCGCCGACGTTCGTCTCGGTGCTGCTGAAATCGGTCAGCAGGCCGCCGATCCAGTTGACCTGGCCATTGTCGCCAATGACCACGTCCATGCCACCAGCCGCTCTTATGATGTCTGCCCCGCTGCCGCCGAGCACCACATTATTGCCGCCAGTCAGCACGACGGTGTCGTCTTCACCCTGACTGCTGTGGCGACTGATCGCGCCGACCAGCATGCCGGCCGCAAACATGACCTCGGCATGATCGCCAAAGATCAGGTCGTTGCCGCTGTCGTTGCCGATCTCATCCGCACCGCCGGCGCCGATGATGACGTCGTTGCCCTCACCACCGGTAATAATGTCGCCATCACCCACTGCGGCAGATATCGCCCGGGTCAGCAGGCCGGCACGACGGGTCATCTCATCGCCGTTTTCGTCGGTGACACTGCCGAGATCACCCAGGATCAGGTCATCACCGGCATCGCCGCTGATGGTGTCCGCGCCCAGGCCGCCGAAAATCAGATCATCGCCTTCATTGCCGGAGATAAAATCGGCGTGGCTAGAGCCATAAATGGTGTCATTGCCGAGATTTCCTTCGATATTCACCCCGAAGCCGGAAGCGCTGGCATCCACCAAGTCCAGGCCGTCCTCGCCCTTGATCGTCAGCACGGTGTCGGTACTGCTGCGGGTGGTGGTGCTGGTGACGGTGACGTCGTCATCACCCTCGCCTGCCAGCACCGTGGTATGCGCATCGGCAATCACGCCCGCGATGGTGATGTCGTCGTTCCCCACACCGGCCTGCATGAACACGCCCTGGCCGAAGCTGCCGCGATAGTGGATGTCACCGCGGGCAATACCGGTCACGGAGGTGTATCCAACACGCTCGGCATTAGTCATGGTGATGCTGTTGGCATCCACATCGCCGATATCGTTGATCGTCAGCTTGTTATTGCCGATACCCGTGTCGATGAGCAGATGGGAAGTGACGCCATTGGCAGTGCTGTTTTCGTCCGTCACCGTGACTTCATCGTCACCCGCACCGGTTTCGATGATCACTTCAGCATCGATCTGCCCCAGGGTGTCCAGCACCTGAATCTGGTCGTTGCCGGCGCCGGTCAGCAGCCTCAGAGTTTCCACGTCGTCGTAACCGACATGGATATCCGCACCGCCACCTGTCATGCCGGTAACCGAGGTCACGGCCGTGTAATCCCGATCATCGGCCTTGAAGATCACCGAACTCTTGGTGGTACCACGAACCAGGTTGCCGGCCTCGTCACGCACCTCGGTGAGGAATTGGCTCTGGCTGAGCGGATCGGTGTCGGCATGTTCATCGAGGATGTTGTACTGGTCGTAGAAGCTGACGATCTCGGAGATCAGGCTGCTGTCGTCTGCAAATCCGGACAGGTCCTGATCAGGGCCCCGCGCCTTGATCACCTCCACTGCGAAGCTGCTCAGTTCCTTCAGCACCAGGTACTGGGCGTTCAGGGCGTCTTTCTGCTGCTCGTATTCAGACCCCAGGGCTGCGATCAAGACCTCGAAGTCTTCTTCTTCACCGGCATAAGCGGTGCGCAGCGCATTCAAACTACCCAGCTGGCCATCACTACCATTGAAGTACGCCTCTGCATCGGCCACCTGCGCTTGCAGACGCTCGACGAGGTCCTTCTGCTGCACGTAACGGTAATCGACGGTGTAATCCAGATGGACAGTACGCGTGAACCACCAGTAATCGAAGGTGAACGTATATTGGGTCCTCAGCAGTGCAGCCAGGGCGGCGAAGTCACTCTGCGCCTCTGCCAGCGCCGACTGCAACAGGGTGAACTGCTGTTGGTTCAACGCCGCCAGGGTGACGACATTCTTCGCGTCCTGGGTCAGGGAAGCGGTCATCGCCTCGTAGCGCGCCTCCGACTGCAGGTAGGCCACGTACTGCGGATTGTTGGCCACGAAGGTCTGCACCGCCTTCTGATTGGCCAGATAGTCGCTGCGGAAGTCATTGAAGCTGAAGCCCGATTCCAGCGCGCTGACGAAAGCGGCGAAGCGCTCCGCCGCACGATCCAGAATCTTGATTTCGCGCAGCACATCCAGGACGGCTGCCGGCAGGTTCTCCATATCCGGCTGACCGGCGGCATAGATCAGGTAGCTGTCGATCAGTTCGGAGGCGGCGGCATAGGCCTCACCGATCTTCTTGTAGTTGGCCGTCTTGAACAGGGCCTCGAAATCATCATAGCCGGCCGCGGCCGCGGCCCGATTCAGCACCGCGCTGAAGTCGGCCCCCGCCATCTTGGCATGCAGCGACCCGAGGCCGGCAAGCAGGTCTGCCAGGCCATTTTCGGTATTGCCTGCCAGCAGGTTATAAACCGGCGCCAGCACCAACTGCTCATCGGCATCAAGTGCCGAAGCGGCATCGTACGGGTTGGTGTCATTCAGCAACGCCTCCAGGTTGCTGCTGATACTGTCCAGCGTGGCCTGGCTGTAGTCATTGGCCGACAAGGCTGCGCTGACCTGGCTGATCAGCGCGTCAAACCGCTCGTCATAGCGATCAGCGAAGCTGTTGTTGATAGCGAGATCCAGATCGTTCAGCTGATTCTGCACCGAGGCGGTGCGGTGCGACAGGATATCCGCCGACAGGTCCAGGTTGATCACATCGACCGAGCCCACCAGTTGGCTGTTTGGAGACTTGCCGCCGGCCAGTGGGTCGTTGATGTCAAAGCCCTGAACGGCCGTGCTGGTCTTATAGGTGTTGTACAGCGTCGTGATCTCGCCGCCGGTCAGCCCTCTTGCCCTCAGCAGACCATCATCCGTCACGGGGTTGTAGAAAATGTTTTCGGAACCGATGTAATCGTTGACCAGGGTGTCGTATAGCTTGGCGTACGCCTTGACCTTGTTGTCATTGGTGTAATGAACGCCCGTCGAGACGAGCTCAAGTTTGAAGCTCACGTCCAGCCAGTCGCCGTCATTCTCCGCAGCGGTAAATACTGTCTGGCGGTTCTTCGCCAGGGCATCGTAGACCAGGCTGGCAACATCACTTTCGCCGTCAGCATTTTCGAGCAGTTGCTGCAGTGCGCTGCGATTGCCCGAGGCATCCAGATTGATTGACTGGGAGTTGCCATCATCATCCTTGATATCAACCCGACTGCTGAAGGTCCTCAACCAGTCCTCCGCCGTGAGGAATCCACTCTTGACATCAAGGGTTCTCTCATAGGCTATGACGTCGTACGTGAATATCCCCAGAATGTCGTAGCTGTAACTGACCGTAAACTTGGCCTTAAGCCCAAGCTCACTCAGCTTGTTCAACAGCGCATCGTCGATATTGTTGTCCGCGTAATACTTGGCGCGGGTATACAGCTTGACCTGGTTTTCCAGCAACTGCTGATCATTCAGACGCAGCAACTCTGCCGCATCCGCGGCTGAAGTCGCCAGCTCGCTCTTACCGTCCTCAAGCACACCCAGCAACTGGGTGAGGGCGTCTTCGGCAATCTCGTCTATTGCCGTTGTCAGGTCGGACTGGTCAACCGCGAAGGCCGACTCGGCGTAAGGCTCTGAAGCCTCCTTGAGCTTGGCCTCCAGTAACTGGTTTTCTTCAATGCTGACGTTCTGCAGACTCAGTGCGCTGGTGATACGACTGAGCTGTTCGAAACCGGTGCTGTGTTCCAGCAGGTTCTTGTCGACCTGCGCATCGACCGCGCTGCTGTCAGCCCCGCGGTCAACGATGATGGTGTCGTCACCGGCATCACCAAACAGGTAGAGCCGATCGCCGATCTGGTCGAGCATGCCGGCCTTGCCGACGGTGATCTCATCATTGCCCGCATTGCCGTGCACGATGGTCTCGGCCACGACCTGCTGCAGTTCGATGTGGTCGGCCTCGCTGCCACCCTGGATATACAGCTTGTCCGTGGTGGCGTAGGTCACGGCGTCACCAAGCGAGTCGATGACCGTCTCGGTACCGAAGCGGTCGTTGTCGACCACCAGGGTCGAACCGTTGATGGTATCGGCCTCGCTCAGGTTGAGGGTCACTTCGTTGATGCCGGCAAAATACAGCTCGGCAGGCAGGCCGATCGGACCCAGGGTATCCATGGCATCACTACGGACCTGCTCGATGCTGATCACCGCACCCGCTGCAAAATCGACGGTCAGCTCAGCCGTGGTCTTCAGGGTCAGTGCTGTCAGATCCTTCAGGATCGAGGCGTTGCCAGCAAGGTCGAACACGACCGTCTCTTTATGCTGAGCCTCAAAGGCCACGACGTCACCGGCAGCAGTCTTGATGCTGACCAGCTCGTAGAGCCTTTCTCCAACAGCAGCACGGGTCGGGTCCGGATGAGGCAGTCCATCCAGCCCGTCGGAGCCCTTCACCCACTCCAGCTCAAGGTTGAAGTCGTCGGCGAACTGCAGCAACTCGTCACGGGCATAACTCATGGTCCCGTCTGACTGCAGGGTGTTCTGGATGTTGTAGTAGCTCAGGCCCTCCGGGATCACCAGCTGACTGATCTGGTCAGCGGCCAGATTGTTCAGCAGTTCGCTATCGTAGTAACGATCCTGGAAGCGGAAATAATCGCCCGCCGCACTGCCCAGCAGCTTGCTCGCCACCTGCCCCACTGCGGGGTCGGACAGTACCTCATCGACAAAGTCGGTGGCACCGCTGCTGAGGGTGAACTTGCTGTAATCAAACTTGACTTCCTTGCGCTCCAGCTCGGTATTGGCGAAGCGGATGCCGCTGCTGCCGTTCTGGTTGTTCACCACCACCTGGTCGTGAAGCCCCTCGCCGCCATCGATCAGCACCGGCGACACGAAGGCATCAATGGCGTACGACTCCGGCATGATGACCTGCAGGGTCCGCGCCGGGTTGTCTGCCGTAAACGGCACAATGCGGCCTACCGCATCGATCTGGTAGAACGGCATGCCGCTGATCGTGTCGACCGGCAGGTATTTCCCCTCGGCGTCCTGATCAACCTTGAAGCCTTCTACGGCGGAGTAGAACAGGTCGCTGTTTTTCGGGAAATTGAGATTGATGACCTTCTCGGGACCACCGATCTCCACCAGGTCACTGCCGGAACCGGTCTTGATGACCATGTCGCCGACCAGGCCCATGTCCACCCCGTACAGGTAGACGGTATCGTCACCGCCACCGGTCAGCAGTTGCAGGCGCTCGATATTCAGCAGCTTCTGCAGCTTGAGGCCGGCGCCGTAGATGCGCTGCACGATCTCGCCGGTCTCCTCGTCCTCCTCAACAAAGACATAGAAGGTGTCGGCCAGGACGGTACCCACCACGGCGACGCTGTCGAAGCCCGCACCACCATCGATGGAGACATTGGCGTTCTCGACGTATACCAGGGTATCGACATCCACTTCCCGGGTGTCGTTGTTCTCATCCTGTGAGACACCGGAAACCGTGGTGTTGCCGGCGTCGATATCGAGCAGTTCGCCATCGTCATCCAGGGTCAACAGCGCCTTGATGAAGAAGGTGTCGTCGCCGTTATCGCCGTACAGGCCGATGTCCGCCGCGTTGTGATTCACCTCGAAGTAATCGTCGCCCTCGCCACCGAAGAAGGCGGAGCCGTTGACGTTGGCGCCGTCGGTGATCTCGGTGACGATGGTGACTTCCTGCCCTTCCACCAACTCCGTACTGGTACCCAGCACCGAGCCGACGTAGAACTGGTCATCGTCGCCGTCGCCGAACACGTCGACCTGGGTGGAGGTGCTGTCCGAGATGAACTTGTCGTTGCCGTCTCCGCCGTGCACCGTCACCTGCTCGACGGACTCGTAGTTCACGACCTGGTAGTCCTCGCCTTCGGACAGGCTCGCCTCCTTGACATGCATCAGCGCATCTTCGTCATCCAGGTCCACCTTGGTGAAGTTGTCGCTGGCGTCGAAGTGGGCGATCAGCAGGCCATCGCCACCCCGTTCGTAATCGTAATCGCCATAACCCACCCAGCGGCTGTCGGTGAAGCGCTGTTCGGGGTCTGCATCCCGGTCGTATACCGTATCCAGCTGGATGGTGTCGCTGCCGGCACTGCCCCGGTAGAGCAGGGTGTCCTGGCCGTCGGCACCCTGGTCGTTGATATTCAGATACTGCCGGCCGTTGGCCAGCTGGGTCAGCTCCAGGTCGTAGCTGTCGCCACCGGCGCCGCCGTCCAGGATGCCGCCGCCCGACCAACTGGTGAGCGTGAACTTGTTGGCGCTGGCCAGGCCGGTCAGTTCGGCATGCTCGAACATCTGGATGAAGGTTTCGCTCTCGCTGCCGTACTGGCCGGACAACTCGGAGTCGTCGATGACCAGCCCGGTGTCGCTCAGGGTGAACCAGGCATCGCGGGTTTCCACCAGCACGTCCACGTCGCCTTCGATGTTGGCATCCGTACCATCGGCGGCCTGCTCGTAGAACCTGTCGACGCCCACTGCGCCGGTCAGGCGATCCGAACCGGCGCCGCCGATGATCACGTCAGCGGTGCCGGCCAGGCTGGAACCAATGATCCGGTCGTCGTCGGCACCGCCATCCAGGTACAGATCGGAAACCACCACCTGGGTCACGCCCTGGGCATTGATGCTGTCTTCGCCGCCCAGCGTTTCCAGACGGGTCTGATCGCTGGCTTCAAGGTCGTAGACATCGACGATGACGTGGCTGCCGGGATTGCCGGCCACATCAAGGCTGCCATCCAGTTGCTCGTAACGGATGGCGGTCTGGGCTTCGCCGTCGATACCGACGGACTCGACGCTGCTGACCAGGTAATCGTCCGCCTGCGCGGTACCTACGATTCGCACCGAGTCCAGCGCGTTGTCATCCGTGACCTGCAGGATCTTGAATTCCTGGGTCCCTAACGGCTTGCCGTCTTCGTCATGCGCTGCCCGTGTCTGTTTGGCCAGGGACTTGGCGGTGCCGGTGCTGATCTTGACGTTGTCGGTCACGGTATTTTTCAGGTTACCGACCACGATGGCGTCGGCACCCTCGCCGGTGTCGATGCTCAGGGTCTCGACCCCGGAACTGGTCAGGGTAAAGGCCACGCCCGCGCCATGCTGCCAGGCGACATTGGTGTTGCCGCCGGCATCAACCACCGTCACCGTGTCGGTCGCTGCATCGTCGACGATGTAGTTGCTGGTGTCGTCCTCGTAGAATTCCTCCGGGTTGACCACGTAGCCGGCCATGAAGATCTCGTCGGTGCCCGTCCCGCCGGTGAAGTCATCGGCGCCGTCGCCCACGGCCCAGCTCAGTACGTCGTCGCCCGAGCCGCCGTCGACGATATCCGCGCCGGCGCCGGCGGTGATCTGATCGTTGTCGTCGCCGGCGTCGATGGTGTCGATGCCGGAACCGGAGGTGATGACGTCGTCGCCCTTGCCGGCGATGATCCGGTCATTGCCGTCCCCGGTCAGGATCCGGTCGGCGCCGTCGCCGGCATCGATGTAGTTGGCAAAGCCGCTGGTACCGGCGAACACACCCGTGGTTTGTCCGCTGGCGCCGGCCTGGCTGCCCGTCGCCCAGATGAAGTCATCACCATCACCGCCGTAGACCACGTCCACGCCGTCGCCGGCGCTGATATTGTCGTTACCGTCGCCGCCGTAGAGGGTGTCGGTCATGTCGGTGCCGACCAGGGTGTCGTTGCCCTCATTACCGTACATGGTGCGGCTACGGCTGCTGTTCTGGTTGCCGCTGAAGATGATCAGGTCATCGTTCCTGCCACCGCGAATATCCAGGTCTGCATCGATGGCCGTATCGATCTCGAAGATATCCTTGCCGTCGGTGCCGTAGGCAACGATCTTGTCCACATCCCCCTTGGCAAAGGTCTGGGTATGTCCGTTACCGGTGACAAAGATGCGCTCTTCCGTTCTGAGCAGGTTGCCACTGTCGTCGTAGTAATCGACGTCATCCAGATACACCTCGTACTGCTCGGCCGACGCTCGGGTGCCATCGGCACCGGTGTAGGCCAGGGTCAGCACCTTGCTGCCGTCCGTAGCCAGGGTCGCCACGGTCGGGTCAGGCAGATCCGGGCAGGTCCACTCGAACGTTGCGACGACATATTCGACGAAACGCTTGCTGGCCTCGAAAACGGTGATCTTGGCGCCGAACACCTTCACGCCAACCCACAGATAGGCCTCCAGGAAGGCGGTGATGGCACCCTCCATGTCGAACAGGCAAAGCGGGTTGTGCTGGATGATGGTGGCCACTTCATCGAAGCGGATCTTGCCGTCGTAGACCGCCGGCACGCTGGTATTTCCTCCGGTCCCCGGGGCGGGCAGGTCATGCAGGTTCAGGCCGATCTCGGCCTCGATACCGCCGAGCACGCCGGCCTCGACCAGGCCACCGATACCCAGCGCCACACCCGCTGCCAGCTGGACGGTCAGCGTCACCTCGGCGACGTCGTCGCCGTAGATGATCTGGCCGGTCTCGCTCACCGCCCAGTCGGCGATGAAGAAGCCGTCGAAGATGTCATCCAGATCGCCGCTGGCGGCAACGAAGTCGTAGTCTTTTGCTTCGAAGGACTCGAACCAACTGCGGATGCCCGTGGTGTCGAAGCCGAAATACAAGTCGCTGCTGGCCGACAGCGTACCCCTGATGACTGCGTTCAGACCGGCGAATATCGGGAACGACTGCTCATACAGGACATCGAATTGCAGATCCGGGGTGTCATAGATGAACAGGTCCACATCCTTGCCCAGCAACAGGCCGACGGCCGTCATGGGGTCATAGAGGATGGGGAACATGATGGAGCCGGGCTCGGTGCCCAGCTCGGCCACCAGCTTTTTCTGGTTCTGCGACGCGCCGCTGTTGGCGACGGTGTCCGTGGACGACTGGCCACCGGTCTGCTGGAAATCGTCGTTGGAGATGGTTGAGCTGTCGGAGGTCACCAGGCTGGCGCCCAGGTCGAAGGTGCCGAAGTTGACCTCGATGGAGCCGCCGTCCTTGGCCGCCTCGGCGGCCAGCGAGATGAAGTCGGAAACCGCCCTCAGCGCGGTAACGGCCGTGCGTAGTTTGTCACCAAGGAACTGACCCGGCTCCTTGGCATTCATCAGCGGGACGATGATCTCCAGCAGCGTCAGCTCGGTGACACCCAGATCGATCGGATCCGTGAGGATCTTGATGATCTTGCGCATCTCCGATTCCTCGCCGAGGAACGGATCCAGCTCCAGCGCGATCGGTCCGATGAAGCCGCTGAACAGCTCACCGACATCCAGGGTGACGTCTTCCAGGATCACCTGCGGAGTCGCGAAGAAATCGGCACTGAAGCCGCTGTCCTCACTGGTCCAGGTGATATTCGCCAGTTCCTGGTCATAATGGATGGTGGTGTTGGCACTTGGCAGGGCGATATCCACGCCGGCAAAGTCCATGTCCAGCGAGCCGAACAGGTCGATGTTGGCATCGGCGGAAACCTGCGCCGACATGGCCAGGGTCTCGCCGATCCGCCAGCGGTCGTCGTCGTTGTCGGTCAGATCGATGGCGATCTTGCCGCGCAGGCCGCTGTTGCCGTCGTCGTCGTCCACCTCCTCCAGCTTCATCTGCAGGAAGCCCAAGGTGCCGGTCAGGCTGGTGCCGTCGCTGAGCGAGGCATCCAGGTTAAGACCGAGCTCCTCGCCCGCCTGGGTCACCCCGGCGGTGTCGAGGAAGAAGCCGCCACCGTCCAGACCGAAGCCCAGACCGAAGAAGTAATCCAGGCTGATCTCGATGGTGTCGTTGGGGCCGGTCTTCAGGCCCAGGCCCGGCGCCGACAGATCGAAATTGATCGGCGCTTCCAGGAATCGCTTGATGACGCTGTCATCGATGCCGTCGCCGTCGGTATCGCCCATGCGCTCGACGTAGCCCGCCAGGCCTTCGAAGACACTGCCGGCCAGCAGCACGTTGAAGGTCAGCGCGCCTTCGGCGGTCAGCACCAGGCCGATATCGTCGGCGCTCAGCACGTCGCGGTACAGCGGGTTGCCCAGTTCGTCGAACTGCGGCTCGCCATCGACAGTCACCGCCACCTGCAGGTAATCGCCCAGCTCGCTGTAGAGCGCCTCGCGGATCAGGCTGATGACATCGTCGCCGTTGGCTGCGGCCTCGGTCAGCGTCTGGCCCAGCTTGCCGTCGGTATAGCCGCCAGACTTGTCGCCCAGCAGACTGTTGCGCAACTCATCCACGAAGGCACCGGACTGCTTCAACACATCGCCGATCAGCGGCAGCCCCAGGCCGCCCAGCTTATCGACCATGATGGTCTTGATGCCCTCGAACATGCCTTCCAGTCCGGCGAGGATGGTGGCGGGATCGTTAAGGAAGGCGATCAGGTTGAAGCCGGCGAAATTCGGCGCGACCACCTCCGGTGCGGACATGCCGTCTAGATCGAAATCGAACCCGGCGTGCAACACGTTGTCGGCGTAGCCGTCGCCGTTCTGGTCCGCGGTGCTGCCGCCCATCGGCAGGCTGCCCACGCCGAGATACATCGGCAGATCCAGGCTGGCCTCGCCCCCGACGCTCAGGTCGAAGTCACCGATGTCGAAGCCACTCAGCTGATAACGGCCGTTGCTGACCTGTGGCAGGGTGATGGCCGCCGCCGCCTGCACGATGGCACTGCCATCCTCGATCCAGAAGCCGATCGCCGGCAGGCTGTCGCTGATCGTCAGCGACGCCTCGACGTCGATATCCTCGGCACCGGCGGTCGCCTCCAGCGAGATCCGGGTGTCATCGCCGATGAAGGCGTAGTCCTGGATGTCGATGCCGGCGGTGCCCTTGTTGAGCGCCACGGCCTTGGCATATTCCTGTACCGCGAAGTCGAGCTGGAGATCGATGTCCAGATCGGCATCGGCCAGCAGTTTGCCGTCGGCGTCCAGGGTGATGCCCAGGGCATCGAGGTCGAAACCGTCGGGCAAGGCCAGGAAGTCGGTGAGCGTCGACAGGTCGAAATCGAAATCGAATTCCAGCTGCGGCAGGCTCAGCGAGGCCAGCAGGTCGGCCAGATTGAGATCGAAATCGAAATCGAAATCCAGGTTGAAGCCGTCCCAGCCGAAATCGAAACGCGGCAGGGAAAGCTCAGGGAAGTCCGGCAGCAGGTCGGCAATCTGCTGGTTCAGCCAGTCCCCCAGGCCCTGCAGACCCAGTGCGAAATCGAAGTCATCCAGCGGGTCCAGCAGCTTGGTCAGGAAGTCCTGCAGGCCCAGGTCGAAGCCGGGCAGCCCCTTGAACAGGTCGTCAAGCGACAGGTTGATGCCGGGGATGTTGAGGCTGAAATCGAAATTGTCGATCAGGTAGTCGAAGCCGGCGATCAGCATGTCGAACAGCTGATCCATGCTGATGGCGCTCAGGTCCAGCAGCTCGCTCAGGTCCGGCAGGCTCCAGTCGAGGTCGGCAAAGATACCGGCCAGGTCGGCAAGACTGGGGAATTCCGGCAGCGCCGGCGTGGTCAGGCTGATGGTCGGCAGGTCCGGGATATCGATTCCCAGGCTGCCGACATCGACGGAGATCGGCAGCTCGGCTGTGATGGCCGTATCCTTGCCGGCCTGCAGCTTGAACAGCGAATCGATGCTGGTCCCGGGCACCGCGGGATCCACCGCGTCCAGCAGGATCTGCTCGCTCAGATCGCCTTCTGCCATCACCGCCAGGGCGATGTTCATCGCCAGGCTGCCGTCCGCGACGCCCGCTGCGACCAGCCCGAGGTTCAGGTCCGCATTGATCGCATCGTCAAACAGCGTGATCGACAGGTTCAGCGCGGGATTGGAGACATGGAAGGCCAGGTCGTCAGCCGGCGCGCTTTCGTCCGCCGGCAGCACACCGAAGGCAAAGTCGAATGTCGCGGTGGTGGTGACGTCCGGATTCAGGTCGACATCCAGCCCCGGGATCGCACTCAGGGTGCCGCCCAGATCCAGCCCCAGGGACTGGGTCCGGTCGAACAGCTCAAGGCTGGTGCCGAATTCCAGCAGGCGGGTGTTTTCGGTGATGTTGAACAGCTTGCTGCCGCCGGCATCGGTCAGCGCCAGCAGCGTATCGGTATTGGTTTCGCTGCCATCGTTGGCGGTGGCGGTCGTCGAGCCCCAGAACAGGATCTTCAGCGCATCGATGCGGGTCTGCAGTTCGGCGCCGATGACGGCGGCGAAATCAACCGCGGCGCCGGTATCGTCCTTGAGCAGATCACCCAGCGCGGTACCGACCAGCGGGATGTTGAGGTCCAGCAGGTCGCTGAATTCGCTGTAGCCGGTGGACAGCGCATCCACCACGTCCTTCAGGGCCTGCAGGCCGCTGATCATCTCGTCCTGCACTGCCGTGGTCAGGGTGACGTTGGCCTGCTGCAGGATATCGGTCTCTTTCACACCGGCAAAACGCTCGATGTTGAAGTCGGCGTCCAGGGTGCTGACGCCATCGGTCACCCTGACGGCGTGCGTCAGGGCGGCGGCCAGATCCACCTCGACATCATCGATACGGCCGCTGTTGAAGGTCAGCGCCGCGCTGACGGCGGAGAAGTCGAGGACATCATCGCCCTCGGCCAGGTTCTCGACGATGTTGTCCAGGCCCCAGTCGGGACCGAAGCGATAGACATCGTCGCCCTCGCCACCCTGCAGGGTGTCCGTGCCGCCCGTACCGCCGTCGAGGATGTTGGCATTGGCATCGCCGATCAGGGTGTCGTCACCGGCACCGCCGACCAGGTTGTCGATCGCCGTCAGCGTCGCCACGATTTGCGTGACCGCCGCTGCCGTGTCATGGGTCACCTGGTTGGGGGGGGGCAGGTCGGGGTCGTCGGGGTCGACGGACAGGGTGGCGGCGATGGCGAAGTCGCTCTGGTCGAAGGTGAGAAAACTGACGGTATCGCTACCGTCTGCACCACCGTCGATGGTGTGCTGGCGGCCGTTATCACCGTCGATCTCGCCCCAGGCACCCACGTAGAAGGTGTTGTCCTGGTCGTCACCCGTCAGCGTGTCCGCGCCACCACGGAACGCACCAAAGACATCCTGGAAATTGCTGACACTGGTGAAGCCGGTGGCGTCACCGCTGGACAGGTCCACGGTGACGGAGGACTTGAAGCCTCCGCTGATGTCGCTGCCGTTGAAGTAATCGAGGGTATTGCGCCCCTCGCCGGCATCCAGGGTGCCGGCGAAGTCGACACCGTCATTGATGATGGCGGTGTCATCGCCGCTGCCGCTCTTCAGGGTCCAGGTGTCGCTGCCGGCACCCGCCTGGTCGATGTTGACCTTGTTGCTGAGCGGGCCGCCCAGTGCCACCGAGACGCTCAGGTTGGTGCCGCTGGTGGCGTCCTGGGCAAAGGTCAGCTTGAGGTCCTTGCTGATCGCTGTCAGGTCAAGGGTATTGGCGCCGTCATCGTCGCTGATGATATCGGTCTGGGTGGGCGGTACCGCGATGTCCAGCTTGGCCCACTGCTTGTCGATAACATATTCATCATCGTCACCCTCGCCCTGCAGGGTGTCACTGCCCTTGCCGCCGATCAGGATGTCCGCACCCGCGCCGCCCTTCAGCGTGTCGTTGCCGGCTCCGCCGGACAGGCGGTTGGCCTGACCGTCACCGGTCAACGCATCACCGTAATCACTGCCGGTCAGGTCGTTGATGTTGCTCAGGGCACCGGCCACCAGCTTGATGCCGGTATCGGCCAGCGTGGTCGCGGTGGCGGCGGCCAGATCGACGGCCACCGCTTCGTCGTACTTGGAGAAGTCCAGGGTCGCCGTACCGGCGTTGGCGCCGGTGCCGGAGAAGCCGGTGAGGTCCCCCGCCAGCTTGGCCGCACCGACAAACCGGTACTGGTTGTCGCCCTTGCCGCCGATCAGGTTTTCCACGCCGCGGGCGGTGACCGTATAGGTCTTGCCGTTGACGGCCGTGGTGACGGTCACCACCGTGACACCGTTGTCGTCGCTGACGACGAACTTCAGATCACTGGTGACCGCGGAGAAATCCAGGCTGCCGTCACTGGAGGCGGTATCGTCCAGGACGATGTCGTCACTGCCGCCCTGCCACCAGTCGTTGTTGAAGACATAGTTGTTGCTGCCGCTGCCGCCAAGCAGGCTTTCGATATGGGGCAGGCTGCTGGCTGCCACGGCCAGGGTATTGGCGCCGGCGCCCACACCATCGGCCACGGTCAATGCACCGGTATCGAAGCTGAAGGTCAGCGTGCTGCTGACCGCGAGGATGGCATCGACCGCGGCAATCTCCGCGGTCGCCGCCACCGCATCCATGCCGGCAAAGCTGATGGTGTCGGTGCCGCCATTGGCCAGTTCGGTGATGGCGCTGTCCTGGCCCCAGTTGCCGCTGAAGTAGTAGCTGTCGTCGCCCTTGTCGCCGGTGAAGCTGTCGCTGCCCCCGCCGCCGACAAGGATGTCGTCGCCCTTGCCGCCGGACAGGACGTCACTACCGGCACCGCCGAGCAGGAAGTCATCACCCGCATCACCGGACAGGGTCTGGCCGGAACTGTCAGCCTCCAGCAGATCCTGCCGGGCACTGCCGATCACCTGGAAGCTGCCGCTGACCGTGCCGGAAACACCGGGCGGCTGCGCCGCGCCGGACAGGTCGATGGCCACGCCGAAGCCGCTGTAGTCGAGGATGTTGGTTCCGCTACCGCCGGTCAGGTCACCGCCCAGCAGTGCACCCTCTTCGAAGCTGAAGTGATTGACACCCTGGCCACCTTCGATGCTGTCGACATTCTGAATGATCGCGCGATGACCACCGCTGCGATTCTCGGTGTCGGCCACCACCACGGAGCCGTCGGCACGGATGGTGAAGTAGAGGTCCGTGGTGACCGCGGTGAAATCCAGATCGACGGTTGCGCCAGTGGTGGCCTCGATCAGCAGCTTGTCGGCCCAGCCATTCTTGAACAGGAAGGTGTTTGTGCCCGTGCCGGCGATCAGGCGCTCGACATGCTTGGCGCCGGTGATCGTTTTGTCAGGGGTTGCAATGGCCGCCCCGGTAGCCGCCAGGTCGTTCAGGGTAAAGGTCAGTGCGGCAGAAACGCTGCTGAAGTCCAGGGTGTCCGTACCCTCGTCACTGTTCTCGGTCACCGTGGTGCCGTTCCAGTCGGCGGCATCGTCGAACTCATAGCTGTCGTCGCCGGTACCGCCAATCAGGGTATCGCCGCCGACACTGGCGATCAGGGTATCGTTGCCCGCGCCACCTTCAAGGGTGTCGGTAGCGTCCCCGCCATCGAGCAGATCATCACCGGCATCGCCCTTGAGCGTGTCGCCACCACCATGCCCCAGCAGGGTATCGTCGCCCTTGCCGCCGGACAGCTCATCGCCGTTGCCGTCACCCTTCAGGAAGTCATTGGACTTGCCACCGATGACCTTCTGGATCTGCTTGATGCCGCCGACGGCAAAGCTGTCGATGGCACTGGCGCGGCCGGCGTCATCGACCGACACACTCAGATCGACGGAAACAGCACCGGCATAGCTCTTGTCAAAAATCAGCCCGGCATTGGCATCGGTATAGCTCAGGGTGTTACTGCCCGCACCACCTTCGATATAGCCCTTCAGTGACGCGCCCTTCTCGACAATAAAGGTGTCGTCTCCGCCACCGCCCTTGACGTTCTCGATATGGCTGGCGGTGATCTTGACCGTGCCGGCCGCATCCCTGACCTCGACCACGTTGTCTTTCTTGATGACGATGGTCAGGTTGGCCGTGATCGCGGACAGGTCGAGGGTGTCGACACCCTCGTTCTTGAGCTCTTTCACCGTCACCTTGCTGGCCGGCAGCGCGGTGAAGGTATAGGTATCGTCGCCTTTCAGGCCCGCCACGGTCCCCGTCTCGTTGGTCAGGACGTCGTTACCGTCGGTACCCGTGGCATCCAGCACGCCCAGCATCGCGGCGCTGACAAAACTGCCGGTTTCCACCAGACCGACGGTCTGCTCCAGGTCCCAGTCCGCACCTTCGGCATTGCCGGTATCGTCATCGGATGCCGCCACGTCGGCACCGGTCAGTTCGGCCAGCTGCTCGACAAATTCAAGGCCCACTGCCCCCTCGGCAACGTCGCAGCCGTACAGCAACAGGTCACCATCCGCGGCCAGCGCATTGCCCCAGCGCTTGAGCTGCTGCTGGCTGTTGCGCAGCTGCTGGGTGTTCAGCTTGGTATTGCCCAGGAACAGGGCACCGGCGGAGCCGTGGCTCAGCAGATGGACGGCTGCAACCTCCTGGAAATAATCCAGGATACTGCTGACCTGCTCGACGCCGTCCTGCTGGCTGTCGAGCACGAATACCTTGATGTCACGATCCGCGTTGAGTGCAATCTGCTGCTCGAGCGTGGCGCCGATCAGCTCGGCAGGATCCACTGCCGGCGGCTCCTGAGCCCGGTCGGCGGTATCGACCTCCGGCAGCTGCGGCGCTTCCAGCTTGAGGTTGGCAACGGCCTGGGGCAGGTCTACCGAGTTTGAAGCGAACAGTTCTGCAATGACCGATTCCAGCTGGGGGATGCTGGAATCAACAATGACGATTTCGGACGCCATCATCCGCTCGGCCAGATACAGCGCATCGGGGGTCAATGCGACGGTGTCGGCGGCCGGGTCTGCTTCGGCGGGCAGTTGCTCGGTGTCGGGCGCAGCATCGCTTGCCGACGCGGACGCCACCGCATCAGCCAGGCGGGTCAGGCTGTCGTCGACGGCGATGACCTGGGGCTCGAACTCGCTGCTGTCGAAGCCTTCCAGTTGCAGTTCAGATGCAATGACCTCGCTGGCATCTGATATCGCCTGCTGCTCAAGATCGGCAGCAGTGATACCCAGGTCGGCAGAGAGAAGGATCCGGTTCTCTAGCGCCTCGAACTGCAGGCTCTGCGTTTTCCTTGGCGCTTTACGCCCCTTTTTGCCGATCTTTCGCGAACCCGCCATAACCCCAACCCCCGCTTGAAAACCTTTTCCCGGCTATGCTCCGCTGAAAGCTGAGAAACCGCCGGCTGATGGACCGATTCAGCTCTCCAACCACTGGCTAATCAGCTGCAAATCATCCTTGGTCAAAATACCCACCAGCGCCTTCAGACGCAGGCCGTTGAGCAAGTAGTCATACTTGGCACGCGAAAGATCGCGCTTGGCGTAATACAGATCCCGCTCCGCATCCAACACGCTGATTGCGGTCTCGAGGCCTGCTTTAAAGGCGGAGAGACGCAATTCCAGCGTCGCCTCCTGTGCAGCTACGGCCTTATTCAGCGCCTCGACCCGCTTCACCGCATTCACCACGCCCCAGTAGGCCTCTCTGGATTTGCGGCGAGACTCGCGCGACAGGCGGGTCATCTCAGCCTTTGCACTGAAATGGCGGGCGACCGCCTCACGCTTTTTGGAACTGACGGAGCCACCCGTATAAATAGGTACGCTTAAACGCAGCATCAGCTCCTGGGTTTCGACCTCGCTGCCGCCACCGAACAAGGTGCCTTCGGTTACCTGGTTGGTGTCGCGGAACACCAGATCCAGCGAGGGGTAGTGACCTGCGTTCTGACGAGAAACCTCTCTGCCAGCCACGTCCACCGCATGCCGCTGCACGACCAGCGCCGGGTTGTTTTCTATCGCCGCGTTTATCCAGTACTCGTCATCCGCAGGCGTCGGGGTTTGAAGGACCACATCAGCTTTAAGCTTAGCCAGGGTGAGCGCATCCCGCCCCGTGATCTCGTACAGGCTCTCGTAAGCATCCCGTAGCGCCACCTCGGCTTCAGCATAGTCCGCCTGAACCGAGGCCATACGCGCCTCTGCGTCATATCGGTCTACCGTGCGGCCCACCTTCGCTTCGACACGACCGGTTGCAACGTCCACTTTCTGTGCGGCGGCATTGAGTTCCGCCCGCAGGAAACCCAATTCGTCTTCTGCTGAAAGCGATGCAAAGTAGGCCTCTGACAAGCGAAGGATCAGATCCTGCTGTGCCTGGATCAGCTCGGCATCCGCCTGGCGCAGTTCTGCCTTGGCTTGCCCGATACGCACGTAATTGGCGTAGCGGAAGATCGGCTGGGAGAGGGTCAGGGACCAGGTGGTGGAGGGAAACTGGGTGGAGCCCGTTTGAAAAACGGTATTGTCGCTGCTGATGATGTCCTGCGTCGTGCGGACATGGTCGTAATCAAAGGTGATGGTCGGCCGGTAACCGGCCCATGCCTGAGGAACAACTTCGGAACCGGCCTGGTGATCGTAGATGGCCGCCTGCAGCGGTGGATCCGCTTCCAGTGCGATCTGATACAAACTCACCAGGTCTTCTGCCTGCCCCTCGGACACCACAAGCAGACCCACGAATGCAGCGCCCAAGCGAGCGCCACGCAGCCCCCAGCATTCCATATTTATTATTCCTTATCGCGCACTGTACAGCGCGTTGTAGTTATCAGGCAGACACGATCTGAAAATCAGATCCGCCATATGCACCTTGCCGAGCAATACTCCGCACAGTGTTGTTTTTGTTACTTAGTTCACAACTACATTGATCCATCACTGCGAAGAATAGCCTGTCCGGCTTGCATCCGCGAATCAAACCCACGCCCGCCTTCAAGGACATCACCCCATACGGCTCGTCTCTGTCGAGAACAAAACGAGTCGCAAACTACGAACGCCGAACAAGGGCATCAGTATTTCAGTGACTTACGCTCAGCCTCTTCGTACTCACTGCCGTAATGAACTTACCAATATGGCCTCTGACCACAGGGTTTACATGGGTATACAAACCAGCGCCAAGCATGCTGGCGCGCAAAGGCTGCGGCACTGGATACAAGAGAAGCAGGATGGGGCGAGGTCACGAAGAGCAAGCTCTGCGTACAGAATCTGCAATCCACAGATCCGCGATCGCAGGCAATAAAAAAGGCCTGCGGAGATTGTTCAATCTCACGCAGGCCTTTGCTTCGTATGGTAGCTAGGGGCAGATTTGAACTGCCGACCCCCGCATTATGAGTGCGGTGCTCTAACCAACTGAGCTACCTAGCCATTTGAAGGGGCGCGATTATGGCCGCCCGGCGCCGATCTTGTCAATCGCACGGGGCCGGGCGCGATCAGACATTAAAACGGAAGTGGATGACGTCGCCGTCCTGGACGATGTACTCCTTGCCCTCAAGACGCAGCTTGCCGGCTTCCTTGGCGCCGGCCTCGCCTTTGCAGGCGACGAAGTCGTCATAGGCGATGACCTCGGCACGGATAAAGCCACGCTCGAAATCGGTATGGATCACCGCCGCGGCCTGGGGCGCGGTGGCGCCCTTCTTGACGGTCCAGGCACGCACTTCCTTCACTCCCGCAGTGAAATAGGTCTGCAGGCCCAGCAGGTTATAGCCGGCACGCACCACGCGGTTCAGGCCGGGCTCGTCCTGGCCCATCTCGGCCAGGAAATCCGCCTTCTCGTCATCGTCCAGCTCCACCAGTTCCATCTCGATGGCGGCGCACACCGCCACCACCTCGGAGCCTTCGCCGGCGGCCAGTTCACGCACCGCGTCCAGGCGCGGGTTGTTGTCGAAACCTTCCTCGTCGACGTTGGCGATGTACAGCACCTTCTTGATGGTGATCAGGTGCAGGTCGCGCAGCATCAGCCGCTCGTCCTCGGACAGCTCCATGGCGCGGACCGGGTTGCCCTCGTCCAGCTGGGCCTTGACCCGCTCCAGCAGCTCCTTCTCGGCGATGATCTTCTTGTCGCCGGTCTTGACCATCTTGGCGGCCTTGTACAGCGCCTTCTCGACGCTTTCCATGTCGGCCAGGGCCAGCTCGGTGTTGATCACCTCGATGTCATCCAGCGGGCTGACCTTCCCTGCCACGTGAACGATGTCGTCGTTCTCGAAGCAGCGCACCACGTGGGCAATTGCATCGGTCTCGCGGATGTTGGCGAGGAACTTGTTACCCAGGCCTTCGCCCTTGGAGGCGCCGGCCACCAGCCCGGCGATGTCCACGAAGGACATGGTGGTCGGGACCACCCGCTGCGGATTGACGATCCCGGCCAGCACATCCAGGCGCGGGTCAGGCAGCGGCACCACGCCGACGTTGGGGTCGATGGTGCAGAAGGGATAGTTCTCGGCCGCGATGGTGGCCTTGGTGAGGGCGTTGAACAGGGTCGACTTGCCCACATTGGGCAGACCCACGATGCCGCATTTGAAACCCATGATAGCGGTCCGCTGGAATCCGAAAAAAGGGCGGGCAGGATAGCGGAAAAGCCCGCCGGGCGGTACCGGAACAGACTTCGGCGCCTTAGCTGTGGCGCTTGTAGACGTCATCGAAGCGCACGATGTCGTCCTCACCCAGATAACTGCCGGACTGCACCTCGATGATCTCCAGCAGCACGCTGCCGGGATTCTCCAGGCGGTGCTTCTCGCCCAGCGGTATGTAGGTGGACTGGTTCTCGGACAACAGGAACACCTCGTCGCCACGGGTCACCCGGGCGGTGCCGCGCACCACGACCCAGTGTTCGGCGCGGTGATGATGCATCTGCAGCGACAGCGAGGCACCGGGATTGACGGTCAGGCGCTTGACCTGGAAGCGGTCACCTTCGTCGATACCCTCGTAGGCACCCCAGGGCCGATGCACCCGCTTGTGGAAGCGGTGTTCCTCGCGGCCTGAGGCCCGGAGCTGCTCGGCGATCTGCTTGACCTCCTGGGAGCGATCACGGGTGGTCACCAGGACGGCATCGGCGGTCTCCACCACGATCAGGTTGTCGACGCCAACGGCCGCGATCATGCGCCGGTCGGCGTGCAGCAGATTGTTGCTGGCCTCCACGACCAGCACGTCGCCCTTGCAGGCGTTGCCGGCGGCGTCCTGTTCCCGCACGCTCCACAGTGCCGACCAGGCACCGATATCCGACCACTGAGCATCCAGCGGCAGCACCAGGGCACGGGCGTCGGCGGCGGCCGACAGCGGTTCCATCACGGCATAGTCGATGGAATCGGAGGGGCAGTTGAGGAACGCGTCCTTGTCGATCCGGCAGAAATCGAGATCTGCCTGCCCTGCGGCGGCCGCGACCCGGCAGGCCGCCAGGATCGCCGGCTGATAGCGGCCGATCAGTTCCAGCCAGCGGCTGGCACGCAGCATGAAGATGCCGGCGTTCCACAGGTAGCCACCGTCGGCCAGATAGCGTTCGGCGGTGAACAGGTCCGGTTTTTCAACGAAGCTGTCCAGCAGGAACGCGCCCGTGTCATCCAGTGGCGCGCCCTGCTTGATGTAACCGAAGCCGGTCTCCGGGGCTGAGGGCACGATACCGAAGGTGATCACGTCGCCGGCCTCGGCCAGCGGCGCGGCGACGCGCAACCGGGCACGAAAACCTTCGGCATCGCCGATGACATGGTCGGCCGGCATCACCAGCAACACCGGGTCGGCATCATCCTTGTGTGCGGCAAGCGCGGCCAGGGTCAGGGCCGGCGCGGTGTTGCGCCCAGCCGGCTCCAGGATGATCGCAGCCGGAGTCTGGCCCACCTCGCGCAGCTGTTCGGCGACCAGGAAGCGATGATCCTCGTTGCACACCACCAGCGGTGCCTGCAACTCGATATCGTCGTCCAGACCCACGACACGGGTCGCGGTGGCCTGCAGCAGGGTTTCCTCGCCGAGCAGCGATAGAAACTGCTTTGGATAGGCCTGTCGGGAAAGAGGCCACAGGCGAGTACCTGAACCGCCGGAAAGTATTACGGGCTGAAGCTGCATCCGAGTGGTTTCTTCAGGCTTGTTATCGGTGCGCTCGATTACAACAACCCGGCATCAACCGGTCAATGCGGTTCGTTCAGTCACTGGTCACTATCAACAACTTCCCGATGGGTGCCTCGGCCAAGGCGGCACGTACCGCGTCGCTCGGGTTGATCAGGGTGACACTCACGCCATCACGGCTGTGATCACGCAACTGCAGCAACATCCCCAGGGCGGAGGCATCCAACTGTTCGACATTAGTGAGATTCACCTCGAAGTCTCTCTCACCCTTGGGGTATCGCCGCAACACATCCTGAAAGGTGGTATTCAACGGGAAACTGAAATCTCCCGCTATCTTGACGGCCACAGGCGTTGCGGAATCACCAGACTCCTCGGTCATGAAAATCACCTCAAACTGCCCTGACGTTAACGCGACATTGCGGGGCAGTACGGCTTGTTAGCGGCGCATCGGACAGGCCCTTGAATGGCTGCACTGCGACAAGTACAGGGCGACAACCAGCACCGTGAGGCGCCCTGTATTCCAGGCTCGGCGCGGCTTCGCGACGACCGCACAGCAAATGCCCGGCATTGACCTGTTTGTGTTCGCCGTTTCTGCACCACGATAAAAGTCGCGTCATATATATAAGTTAGGGTTCAGACTGCACCATTCGCGACGAAGCCGACACCCGCCCCCTGAAAAACACGGCAACCAACTGTTAATACACAATATTTTTTACGACCATGGGAGCAAGCCCATATTCGGTACACGTCTCACCCACGAGCGGAATATCGCCCTGTTAAGATATCGCCAAACTGCAGCGGCCACTCTCACTGTTGCGCAACATACCGGCTTTGCGGGCATAAGCTCTGACGACAAGCATCCATTCCTTGCTGCCGGGCATGCCCAACGCGCTTAAAACCACTGACGTTCCAGCCACCCCCATTCCGCAGTATCCTTATGCAGCACCATGACCCGTGCAGCTACGATCATCACCATCGCCCAACAGCCGAGTCGCTAACAAAGCCAATGGATGTCACAGCCCCACGCCCCGAGGAGATACTGCTCCACGAAGGCAAGCTCACGCCAAGCCAGCTGGAGCGTGCCCAGCGGATGCAGGACGAGTCCGGCAGCACACTCGCCTCCCTGCTGGTGCAACTCGGGTTCGTCGCCGAACGTGACCTTGCCCGCAGCCTGGCAAACGCACTGGGACTGCCGCTGGCGGAAGGCCGGCAACTGATCAGCCTCCCCGGACTACAGGACAGCATCAGTCTGGACTTCCTGGCTCGTAGTCAGGCCATCCCCGTCGCCGAAGACGATACCGGCGTGGACGTCGCCATGGCCGACCCCGAGGACAGTTTCACCCTGCAGGCACTGACCCTGGCACTGGGCAAGCCGGTAAGGCCGCAGGTCGCCACCGGCTCCGATATCCAGGCTGCGCTGCAGCAGTTGCGCGGCACCGATGCCGAGCCCGTGGACAGCGCCGACCACAACACCGAGGCCAACCTGGACGACGTCGAGCACCTGCGCGACCTGGCCAGCGAGGCGCCGGTGATCCGCCTGGTTAACCAGCTGATCAGCCGCGCCATCGAACTGCACGCCTCGGACATCCACATCGAGCCGTTCGAGGACTCGCTCACGGTGCGCTACCGGGTGGACGGCGTGCTGCGCGACGTGCCGGCGCCGCCGGCCACCTCCGCCGCGGCGGTGATCTCGCGCATCAAGGTGCTGGCCAACCTGAACATCGCCGAGCGCCGCCTGCCCCAGGACGGCCGCATCAAGCTGCGCATCGAGGGCCGCGAGGTGGACATGCGCATCTCCACCCTGCCCACCCTGCACGGCGAAAGCGTGGTGCTGCGACTGCTCGACCAGGGCGACGTGCCGCTGGACTTCACCGTGCTGGGCTTCGAGGGCGACAACCTGAAGCGTTTCCAGGCGCTGCTGGCGCGCCCCCAGGGCATCGTGCTGGTCACCGGCCCCACCGGCAGCGGCAAGACCACCACCCTGTACGCCGCGCTGGAGACGCTGAACACCCCGGAGAAGAAGATCCTCACCGTCGAGGACCCGGTGGAATACCAGCTCAAGGGCATCAACCAGATCCAGGTGAAGCCGGCCATCGACCTGACCTTCGCCAACGCCCTGCGCGCCATCCTGCGCCAGGACCCGGACATCATCATGATCGGCGAGATGCGCGACCGCGAGACAGCCGCCATCGCCGTGCAGTCGGCGCTGACCGGCCACAAGGTGTTCTCCACCCTGCATACCAATGATGCGCCCAGCTCGGTCACCCGGCTGCTGGACATGGGTGTGGAGGACTACCTGCTCACCTCCACACTGGACGGCATCGTCGCGCAGCGGCTGGTGCGCAAGCTGTGCAGCCACTGCCGCACGCCCTATCAGCCCGAACCGAAATGGGTCCGCGAGACCGGCCTGGACCGCATCGCCGGCAGCGACCAGGTCACCCTCTACCAGGCCAACGGCTGCGAGCACTGCGACCACAGCGGCTACCGCGGCCGCGCCGCCATCCTGGAACTGCTGGTGATGAGCGAGCCGGTGCGCAAGGCCATCCTCGAACACAGCGACGCCGACAGCATCCGCGACGCCGCCATCGCCAACGGCATGGCGCCGATGCGCGACGACGGCCTGCGCAAGGCGCTGGCGGGGCTGACCACCGTGGCCGAGGTGGAGCGCGTCTGCCAGGCGGACACCCTGAGCCCGAATCAAAATGCCGCTGTTTGATTACCGCATCGCCGGCCCGGACGGCAGCATCAGCAACGGCAGCGCCGAGAGCAGCGACGCCGACAGCCTGGCCCGCCGCCTGCAGGCCGAAGGCAACACCCCGCTCAACATCCGGCCCAGCCGCCAAAACCGCGACGGCAGCCGCCCCGGCCTGCTGGCCCGACTGCAACCCCAGCGCGTGACCCGCCAGGACCTGGACTTCATCACCCTGGAACTGGCCACCCTGCTGCGCGCCGGGCTGCCGCTGGCGCGGGCGCTGGACACCCTCAAGCGGCTGTCCGACCGCGAGCCCGTGGCCGAGCTGATCGATGGCCTGGCCAACGACATCCGTGGCGGCGCCGCGCTGTCCGACGCGCTGGACAAGCGCCCGGCGCTGTTCGACCGCTTCTACCGCAACATGGTGCGCGCCGGTGAGGCCGCCGGTGCCCTGGACCTGACCCTGGAACGGCTGGCAGACTTTCGCCGCCGCAGCCGGGCGCTGCGCGAGACCCTGATCTCGGCACTGATCTACCCGATCATCCTGGTGGTGCTGGCGTTCGCCGCGCTGACGGTGATGCTCACCGTGGTGGTGCCGCGCTTCACCGCCCTGTTCGCCGACGCCGGCCGCGAGTTGCCCCTGCTTACCCAGCTGGTGGTCAACGCCGGCGACTTCGTGCAGCACTGGTGGTGGCTGCTGCTGGCACTGGCTGCAGCTGCCGTCTACGCCATGCGCCGGCAATGGCAGCAGGACGCCGGCCGCCAGCGCATCGAGGCCTGGCTGCTGGCCGCCCCGGTGCTCGGCAAGCTGCTGCGCGGCATCGAGGCCGCCCGCTTCACCCGCACCCTGGGCACCCTGCTGCA
>Ga0272444_10000507_pt1 | contig 41073 bp, 33 predicted proteins | sample SSMForm13_FD_201033 | JGI IMG/M metagenome (GOLD analysis project Ga0272444, IMG submission 201033) | Marine sediment archaeal communities from Little Sippewissett salt marsh, Falmouth, MA, United States - SSM-Form-13 | ecosystem: Environmental > Aquatic > Marine > Wetlands > Sediment ... | reverse complement strand
TATGGACTCGTGTGATGAAACATAATCCCAAAAATCCCGGATGGCTGGACAGGGACCGATTTGTGCTTTCAGGCGGACATGCCTCAATGCTCCTTTACAGCCTGCTTCATCTTACGGGTTATGATGTTACCCTTGATGATATAAAAAATTTTCGTCAGTGGGGCAGTAAAACGCCGGGACATCCTGAATTCGGTCATACTCCTGGAGTGGAAACCACAACCGGTCCTCTGGGTCAAGGCTTTGCAAATGCCGTGGGTATGGCTATGGCAGAACGCCACCTTGCGGCCCGATTTAACCGTAAAGGATATGAAATTGTCGACCATTTCACATATATGATGTGCGGAGACGGAGACATGATGGAAGGGATATCTTCTGAAGCCGCATCCCTTGCCGGGCATCTGGGCCTTGGCAGACTCATTTGTATTTACGATGACAATAAAATTTCAATTGAAGGAAGTACCGAAATAACGTTTACAGAAGACGTTGCCCTGCGTTTTAAGGCCTATAACTGGCATATTCTGAAAGTTGATGATGGGAATGACATCCACGCAATTTTCAATGCCCTCCAGAAAGCCAAAGCCGAGACCCAACGCCCGTCACTCATTGTCCTGCGAACCCATATTGCTTTTGGAAGCCCCAATAAACAGGATACCGCCGATGCCCACGGCGCACCGCTGGGCGAAGAAGAAGTCCGCCTGACAAAAAAAATCCTGGGTGTTCCTGAAGATCCCTCTTTTTTCATACCTGAGCAGGCGCTGGATAGATTCAGAAAATGCATCCAATCAGGAAAAGAAGCCGAAGCCGGGTGGCAGGAAAACTATCAGGCGTACAGCAAAGAATATCCTGATCTGACAAAACAATGGGTTGATGCCATGAGCGGTTTTTTAACATCCGGATGGGATGACAAGATCCCTGAATTTTCCGTTGCCGATGGTCCCATTGCAACCCGAGCAGCATCAGGTAAGGTTCTGAATGCCATTTCAGATAAAATCCCGACACTTATCGGCGGTTCTGCGGATCTGGCCCCTTCCAACAAAACATATATGGACACTTCCCGTGAATTTCAAAACCATGCATACGAGGGACGCAATATTCGTTTCGGTGTCCGGGAACACGCCATGGCAGGAATAATGTCCGGCATGTTCCTTCACCATGGCCTGCGGCCGTATGGTGGAACATTCCTTGTTTTTGCCGACTATATGAGGCCGGCAATTCGAGCGGCCAGCCTTATGAAACTGCCGGTCATATATGTCTTTACTCATGACAGTATTGCGGTGGGCGAAGACGGCCCGACTCACCAGGCCGTTGAACAGCTCGCCAGCCTGCGGGCAATTCCGGGCCTTACGGTTATCCGCCCTGCGGATGCTTCTGAAACCGCCCAGGCATGGCGTCATGCCGTAAAAAACACAAGAGGACCGGTCGCCCTGATTCTAAGCCGCCAGAAACTTCCGGTATTAAACCGAGACACTATGGAAAACGGTCTGACAGACGGGGCGTATATCTTGGCGGATTGCCAGGGCAAGCCCGATATTATCCTGATTGCCACAGGTTCGGAAGTGCATATTGCCCTTGAAGCCCAAAAGCGTCTTACTCAGGAAAATATTGCGGCCCGGGTGGTAAGCATGCCAAGCTGGGAACTTTTCGAAAAAATCCCTCAGGAATACAAAGACCGTGTGCTGTTGCCGGATGTAACCGTACGTCTTGCCATAGAAGCCGGTTCACCCATGGGATGGGAACACTATGTTGGAAATAGGGGAGCCATCATCGGGATGAGCGGATTTGGTGCTTCCGCACCGGGTGGAACCGTAATGAAACAGTTTGGCTTTACGCCTGAAAACATTGTTCAAAAAGCAATGGAGCTTTTAAAAAAATAATCTGTTTTTTATAATAGGCACAACGTGGGGTGGTGAAAATCGCCGTGTATACAGGTGGAATTTTAATCCGCCACCGAACTTTGGCGGATTAATCCCATTTTTGTTCCATATCTTAAGGTTTCAGGTGTCAGGTGTCAGGAATGATGAACAGAGGCGCTGGCACCTGACACCTGGCATACGAGAAGGAATAAATATGGGATATTTTTTAAAGCCATATTATGGGCAATTTTAATCACCCCAGACAAAATTTATAAGGAAAGATTGGGTTATGGATGGTAAGGTACCAGCCGAAATTGAGCGGTTAAAGAAAGATTGTTTTCAGATGGAACAACTCAGATATGATGAAAAGAAGTGTCTTTTAAAGGTCATTAATGCCTTTGGCGCTGTGATGGCTACGCATGAGGGGCTTTCAGCAGAATACCGGGCCGTAAAAAAAATGGTTAACACGGACCGGGCGTTACCTATTGACCGGATTGAAAATGAGGTTGATAAGCTTAGAAGCAAAATCTTTGCAGAAGAGACTAAAAAAGGGCTTGATCAGGGAACCCTGAGTCAAGTTAATGAATTAAAAGATCGTTTGTTCAAGTCATGCAGAATAGTTAAGAAAATAATGGTTGTTCTTCTCGATGATTTCTACCCGGTAACCGACGAACTGAAAACAAAAGCAGAATCTATTAATGTTAAATGCCATAAGGAAATGGCACAGATTGAGTTAGACAAGGCAGCCACCTCGTTTTTAAGTTTTATTACAGGACTGAAAAGCAATATCTCGAAAGATTTCAGATATATCAACAATACTTTTATTATGCTCCTGGCACATGTTAAAGAACTGGAAAAGACATTGACAAGAGAGCTTGGTGGAGATGAGAACATAAAAGAAATTGAGCGGTTTGAGATAAAGGTCAATAATCAAGTCGGTTCAATAGCCGACTCGTTTAATCTCCATACAACCATCGATGAAATAAAGGGTGCTGTTATTGAAAAGCTGACGAAAATAAAGCAGCTTATGTCGAAAAGAAAAAAAGAAGAAATTCGGAAAGCTCAAAAAGCCCAGGAAAATATTGATAAGCTTAAAAAAAAGATTGTAGAAGCGGAAAAGGACGCCTTTGCCATGTCCAAAAAGGCAAAACATTTCCAATCGGCGGCCACAAAAGACGGGCTTACGGGTCTATACAACCGAAGTGCTTTCGATGTGAATGTAAAAAATTCTCTAAATGCGCTCAGCAAAGACCAAAAGCCGTTATCGTTGGTGCTTTTCGATATAGATAAATTTAAATGGATCAATGATACCTTAGGTCATGTTGCCGGAGATAAAGTATTGCAAAAGGTGGCCCAGTGTTTGAAAGAAACCTTTCGAAAAGATGATTTCATTGCAAGGTATGGAGGAGATGAGTTTGCTGTTGTGATTTCAGGTTTGAATGAGGAAATGGCTAAAGAGAAAATCTTGAAATTTAGAGAAAACTTTAGAAAAAAACGGTTTTTTTCTAGCAATACCGGAGATGTAAACATAACTGTAAGCGCCGGTGTTACAATGGCCATGGAAGGAGACAGCCCTGAAGATTTCATACATAGAGCCGATACGAGCATGTATAAAGTTAAAAAGAAAAAATCCTAACGTCTTAAACGGTGGATAAATACAGCTCCATCTCTGTTTTATGCCATAAAACTAGGGTATACATTACAAGGGAGAAAAGGCAGGATTCAGAAATGATCCTGCCTTATTTATTTGCCCAACAACCGGCTTTTTGCTATTATAAAATTGTGATAGCCCAAATGATGATGAACTCGTAAAAAGTCCGATTGAGACGGTTTCGTAAAAAGTTCAAATTCAAGGCGTGCAAATTTTGTAATCATCGGCTATCCGCCGGTCCCGTAGGGAGCGTACTTATCGTACGTTGAATGATTACGAAATGCAGCACAACGCAGAAGTTGGACTTTTTACGAGACCGTCAATAATGAATTCATCAATTTTGAAACCATAGACGGAGATGGATCATGGATCAAGCCGTAAAAGAGGCAATTTATCGAGCAGTTGAAAAAGAGCCGTTTGCACGGGTTTTGAGAATGGAGCTCGTCGAGTTGGAACTTGGATATTCCGTGGTGGAGATGATCTATAATCCACAAGCCATGGACAATATTTACAGCAGAGCCCACGGCGGAGTTATTTTTGGCTTGATCGACGAGGCATTTGAGGCGGCCGGCCAGACAGAAGGAACAGTGGCTGTGGCTTTAAACGTGAGCGTAACCTATGTGTCCAGCCCCAAACCGGGAAAGCTTTTGCGAGCCCAAGCCCGGCAAGTCAGCCGGACCCAGAAGACGGCCGGTTATGATATCAAGGTAACGGACAAGGATGGACAGTTGATCGCTATATGCCAGGCGCTGGCGTATCGTACCGGAAAGCCCATACCTTTTCTTTGATGCTTTTGTAAAAAGTCAGTTTTGTTCGCTCCGTGAGCAAAAGCCTTTTTACGAGTACATTTTCCATGGAGGTTCAGGAGATAAGACTAAAATGCAAATTGCAGAAAACGCCCTAAAAATATTACAAAAAAGATATTTTGCCAAAGGTGAAACCTGGGAAAAATTGTGTGACCGGGTCGCGCATAAAGTGGCAGAGGCCGAAGAAAATCCGGAACACCGTTCAAAATGGGAAAAAGAATATAAAAAAATTATGATGGATCTGGATTTTTTACCCAACAGCCCCACCTTGAGAAATTTTGGCAGAAATCAAGGGTGTGGAAGCGCATGCTTTGTTCTTCCCATGGAAGACAGTAGACGAAGTATTTTTAAAACACTTTCCGACGCCGTGGATGTACAGGCGCACGGAGGTGGAACCGGTATGAGCTTTTCAAGCCTTCGTCCCAAAGGAGACCAGATTGCTTCTACCGGAGGAACGGCTTCAGGCCCGCTCTCTTTTATAGAAATTTTCGATTTCACCATCGGGGATATCATAAAACAAGGAGGCACCCGAGAAGGAGCCAATATGGGAATCCTGCGGGTTGATCACCCGGATATTGAGAGTTTCTTAACCGCCAAGATTCTGGAGGGAGAACTGAAGAATTTCAATTTGTCTGTGGGCATCACAGATGCTTTTATGAAAGATGTTGAGAATGACAGGAAGTGTGATCTGGTTTTTAATGACAAAATTTATAACACCCTTTCTGCACGGGAGATTTGGGAAACAATTGTTGACGGCGCCTGGAGAAACGGAGAGCCGGGCATCGTGTTTTTAGATACCATTAACAGAAACAATCCGCTGAGTCCAATGGGTGAAATTGAAGCCACAAACCCATGCGGAGAGCAGCCGCTGTTGCCTTACAGCTCTTGTAATCTTGGATCCATAAACCTTTCTCGGATGGTCAGTGGTGATTGGGTAAAAGCAAAGGGAAAAATTGATTGGGAAAAACTGCGTAAAACCGCCCGGATCGGCGTACGTTTTCTCGATTCGGTAATCACTGTAAATCATTATCCTATTGCGGAAATCGAAAAAATGACCTTGAAAACCAGACAAATCGGCCTTGGGATCATGGGCTTTGCCGATATGTGCATCAAACTTCACATTCGGTACGGATCCGATGAGTCTGTGAATCTGGCCAAAGAAATAATGACCTTTATCTACAATATTGCCAATGAAACTTCCATTGGATTGGGCAATGAAAAAGGTGCGGCGCCGGTTTATGATGAATACACGTTTTCCATTCCCAAAAGACGCAACGGCACGCTGACAACCGTTGCCCCTACCGGTACAATTTCACTGATTGCAAACTGTTCGTCGGGGTGTGAACCGAACTTTGCATTTAACTATACCAAGGAGTGTCTGGAGGGGGAAAAGCTTAACATGGTTCCTGATGTGGTTCGGGAATGGCATGAAAAAAAGGGAACCCAATCCTTGCCCGATTTTTTTGTCACCACCAATGATGTTTCCGTTGAGGAACACATTATGATACAGGCCGCTTTTCAGAACAACGGCGTTGATTCAAGCGTTTCAAAAACCATCAATGCACCATATAACACCGATAAGTCCGAGATTTCCCAAGCCTTTTTCAAAGCATGGAAAATGGAATGCAAAGGAATCACATTTTATCGGGACGGTTCCCGTGATGTCCAAGCTTTGTATACTAAAAAGAAAGAGATAGAAGCCGAAAGAACCGCTGAATTAAAAAGAGGGATGCTCAAACATCGTCCACGGGCAACCACAGGTCCGAGTCTGAAAATGAAAACCGCCTGCGGCAAACTCTATGTAGATCCTCATTTTGACAAAGACGGAGTGGTTGAAGTTTTCATCAGAACCGTAGGCGGCGGCTGTGCGGCGAACACCAAGGCGCTGGGTGTGCTTTTGTCTTACTGTCTCCGGGCCGGTGTATCTACTGAAAAGATAATACGCTCCATGAAATCTATCCATTGTCCGGCCTGTACAAAGGCAATTTCCGCAGGAAAAGATGTGGAAGTAAACAGTTGTGCGGCCGGAATGGGCAAAGCACTTGAGGTTGCCATAGAGAATGCGGATTTGTACCGTGAAGTTGCAAAACGGATTCAAGATGCAGACATTCATTTTAACGAACATCATACGCCAAAATTAAAAGATACCTGCTGCCCGGATTGCGGTGCACCGATTCATCGGGCCGAAGGCTGCATGGTTTGCTCCAACATGGAGTGTGGGTGGACCCGATGCTAGCCGGATTTTTTCTCATCAAATCCACACCAAGTTGTAATGTTTTTTAAGGGCTCGCGATGACTTACCACTTTATTGGCAGGAAAATCCAGATTGGGATAACCCATGGCAATCGAAATCATAATTCGCTTTGATTCCGGTATGCCTGCATGTTTGTGCAACACCTCGGGATACGTTATGCCCTGATTTGCAATGCAGGTGCCCAGACCATAGCTCAGTGCAGCCAGGCAGACGGTCTGCGTTACCGCACCGATATCGAATAACGGCCTGGGGTAGTGCAGCGATTGATCAACCGAGATAATGATAACTGCCGGAGCATTAAAATATCGGAACCCTCGCGCCATCCATCGGTCCCTTTTCTTATTATCATCTTTTGGTATCTCCATGAGTTGAAAAATCTGTTTGGCGATTTCAATCTGACGTCGTCGATACACGCTTCCCGGAGGCAACCCCTTACGGTGAAGGTCGGGATGGGGTGGAGCTCCGGCATTAAGCTTTTCAATATTGGCCTGTCTGATATTATCAAGAACATCCCCTGTGATAATGGTAAATTCCCATGGCTGACTATTCTCTGCTGAAGGGGCACGGGAGGCTATTTCCAGGATTTGGCTCAAAATGGTTTTCGACACCGGGTCGGGCTTAAAGTCTCTGATGCTCCTTCGCATTCTGATGGCTTCTATGATATTCACAATTTTACTCCTTATTTAATGATGAAGTCAGCCCAAAAGTTTTTACCTTTTCCGTTGACAGGAAAGCGACTTTTGCTTAAAATGAATGATATTCAGACCTAAATTGAGCAATGTTTTGCAAAGAGATGTGCTGAAATCTTGATGCATAAGGGTTCGCGAAAACTGCAAGCATACCCGTGGATATGCCGAAGATTTTCAAGGATCCTTGATGCGCAAGTCCAAGATCCCGCGTCAGCGGGGAGATCGGTGCAGATCAAGTAAAAAATTGCTCAATTTAGGTCTGAATATCTTATTTTTTACACTTGCCTTATTCTTATTTCAATCTTTAATTTTATGGAGAGGTGCTTCAAAATGGCGAATAAATGGGTATATCTTTTTGGTGAGGTTGAAGAAGCAAAAGACTATGTGGGTGGTGATTGGGAAAACGTTCGCGGATTGTTGGGCGGCAAGGGGGCCAATTTAGCTGAAATGGTGCGCATTGGCATGCCGGTTCCTCCCGGTTTTACCATAACTACCGAGGCGTGTAATGCCTATTTAGCGGCGGGTGGCACCTTTCCAGAGGGACTGAGGGGTCAAATAGAGAAGGCCATGCAAACTGTCGAAGCTGCCACCGGCAAGAAATTCGGTGATCCAAAGAACCCATTATTGATTTCATGCCGCAGCGGCGGCAAGTTCTCCATGCCGGGCATGATGGACACGGTGCTCAACATCGGTCTTAACGACGAAACCGCCGAGGGCATGGTCGAATTGACCGGCGATGAACGGTTTGTGTACGATTCTTATCGCCGTTTGGTGCAAATGTTCGGCAGTGTTGTAATGGGTGCTCCGGATGAAGCTTTTGAAGAACTTATTACCAAAGCCCGGCGTAAAGCAGGTGTAAAAACCGACACGGAGTTGACCGCCGATGCCTGGAAAGACGTAACTGATAAATTTAAATCCATTTTCAGACGATATGCAAACCGCAATTTTCCAACCGATCCAAATGAGCAACTGCTTTTAGCCACCGAAGCTGTTTTCAAGAGTTGGAACGGTAAACGGGCGGTTGACTATCGCAATGCTGCCGGTATTGCACATGATTTGGGCACGGCAGTCAGTATACAGACCATGGTTTTTGGCAACATGGGAAATGACAGCGCCACCGGTGTTGCCTTGACGCGCAACGGCACCACCGGAGAAAATCGCATAGAAGGCGATTATCTTACCAATGCACAGGGGGAGGACGTGGTTGCCGGTATACGACTGACGGATGACATTTCAAAACTCAAAGAAGAAATGCCCACGGCCTATGACGAATTCGAGCAGATCACCAGGAACCTGGAAAAGCACTATCGCGACATGCAAGATGTTGAATTTACAGTTGAAAAGAGCAAGCTGTGGATGCTTCAGACGCGCGACGGCAAGCGTACGGCCCAGGCCGCTGTTCGCATAGCGGTTGATATGGTGGAAGAAGGTTTAATTACGCGTGAGGAAGCGGTTATGCGTGTTTCTCCGGAGCAGGTTGATTTTTTTCTTCACCCGCAGTTTGATCGGGAAGCCATCAAAAAGGCCAAAGCAACCGGCGAAATGCTGGCCACCGGCCTTAATGTTTCGCCGGGCGCAGCTTATGGCGTGGTTGCCCTTGACGCGGATATCGCTGAAGCATGGGCCAAGAAAGAAGGCAAAGAGGTCATCATGGTACGTCCCGAAACCCGTCCGGACGACGTACACGGCATGCTGGCTGCCCAGGGAATTCTCACCAGCCGGGGGGGTCGAACCAGCCATGCAGCTTTGGTTGCCCGGCAGTTTGGCAAGCCGGCCGTAGTGGGGGTTTCGGAACTCAAAATCGATATGGCTCATCGTCAGATGAGCGTAAATGATCTAATTATCAAAGAAGGTGACTGGATCTCCATTGACGGCACGGTGGGCGAAGTTTATCTGGGCAAGCTCAAGACTATGGTGCCTGACATTAAAGATCCGTGGCTGATGAAAATACTTTCCTGGGCCGATGGGTTTCGCCGTTTGGGCGTCTGGACCAACGCCGATTATCCGGTCGATGCTCAACGCGCACGGGATTACGGTGCAGAGGGGATCGGTCTGTGCCGAACGGAGCACATGTTTTTCGAGGCCGAGCGACTCCCCTTTGTGCAAAAGATGATCATGACGGATTTACCCAGTGAACGGCGCGAGGCCCTCGATGCCCTGCTTCCCTTTCAGCGCGAAGACTTTGCCGGTCTTTTCCGGGTGATGGACGGTCTGCCGGTCATCATTCGCCTGATCGATCCGCCCTTGCACGAATTTTTACCCAACCATGTGGACCTGATGCGAGATTTGACCGACTGTAAGATTCGTCTGAAAGAAGCCAGCACTCTTGAGGAAATCAACAAACTGCTGGATCAAATCGCCAAAGAAGAACAAATACTTAAGCGGGTCGAAAGTCTCCACGAATCCAATCCTATGCTGGGCCTGCGCGGTGTGCGACTGGGGATTCACATTCCGGAACTAACTAACATGCAAGTTCGTGCCATCTTTGAGGCCGCGTGTATGGTGGCCAAAGAGGGTATAGATGTGCATCCCGAGGTGATGATTCCGCTAACCAGCCATGTGAACGAGCTAAAAGTTCAGCGAAAGGCCCTTGAGGCCGAGGCCAAGAAGGTTATGAAAGAACAGGGCATTAATCCGAAATACAAGTTCGGAACCATGATCGAAATACCCCGTGCCGCCCTTACCTGCGACCAGATCGCGGAATATGCCACCTTTATATCTTTTGGAACCAATGATCTGACCCAGACCACCTTCGGAATTTCAAGAGACGATGCCGAAGCCGGGTTTTTGATTGAATACATGGAAAAAGAAATCCTGCCGGATAATCCTTTTGCAGTTATTGACCGGGACGGCGTGGGCCTGCTTATGAAAATGGCAGTTGAAAAAGGACGGGCCGTAAGACCCGACCTGGAATGCGGTATTTGTGGCGAACATGGCGGTGATCCCCAATCTATTCAGTTATGCCATGAGTTGGGGTTAACCTATGTTTCGTGCTCCCCGTTTCGAATACCTGTGGCACGTCTTGCTGCCGCTCATGCAGCGCTGCGTGACAGAAAAACAAAAAGTTAGTTTATGCCCAATATAGATTTATAGATGGGCACTAATTAAAGTTTAAGAAGGGGGGTACCATGGCACTTTTTCTGGTTCAGCACGGCAAGAGTTTGCCCAAGGATGAAGATCCGAAAAAAGGTCTTTCACCGGAGGGATTCGCTGAAACAAAGCGTATCGCAGAAGTGGCCAAAGCATATAATGTTCTTGTGTCGGGCATAACCCACAGCGGTAAGACCAGGGCTCGCCAGACCGCTGAGATCTTTAAATCTATCCTAAAGCCTGAACAAGGGATACAGGAAAGCAGCGGGCTGAATCCCATAGATGATGTCACCGCTTTTGCCCATAAAATAGACATCGCGGCCAATCGTATGCTTGTGGGTCACCTGCCTTTTATGGAAAGGATGACGTCATTTCTAATAACAGGATCCATGGAAAAGCCGGTCTTTCAATTCCAAAACAGCGGCATCGTATGCCTGGACAAATACCCGACCACCTCTTTCTGGGTGATCAAATGGACCCTTATGCCCAATATTGGGTAATACCCAAATTAGTTCGCTTCGCTCACAATTGGAATGTTGGAATACTGGAACACTGGGATATTGGGTTCTGGGAAAATGGAAAATAGGGTTATTGTAAAATATCTCTTGACGGGAATTAAATAGAAGAATGTCATCTTCTTTAAATCATTATTCCAATATTCCATCATTCCATGTCCGGGTTAAAAATATAAGTTTAAAAAAATATCTTTATTTTTAATAAATTGTAGAATTTCCGAGACGTAATTATGAGGCCCATCTCGATTTCTCGACATATTTTCGTATGCCGTTTATTATACCCTCACACAAATGATCCTGATAGCTTTCACTGCGCAATCGTTTGCATTCCCTGGGATTGCTGATAAACGACGTTTCTATCAATATGGCGGGCATCCGTGCACCGAGAAGCACATAAAAAGGCGCCTTTTTAACCCCTCTGTTTTTGATATGAGTGTACCTTGGTGTTAGGTAATTACACGAAGAACCCTGTATATAACTTGCCAGAAGGCTTGATTCATCAATTTTTGTGTTTTGCATAATATCTGTTAAAATGCTTTGCAGATCACTGATGTTCTTTGTTGAAGTGGCATTTTCACGGGCGGCGACCGTTATCTCTGAATTATCTGTGGCAAGGTTCAGAACATAGGTTTCAATTCCGTAGGTGCTTTGATTGCCGGACTCATTGGTATGTAAGGATATAAAAAGGTCTGCATTTTTTGTGTTTGCTATTGCAGTGCGTTCTTCAAGTGTAAGATAGGCGTCCCTGTTCCGGGTCATGAGCACTTCGTATGGAAGTTTTTTCCGGATTTTTTTGGCAAGGCGTTTGGCAAGTTGAAGTGCAATATCTTTCTCATACACTTTTTTTAAATAACCGGAAGATCCAAAATCCTGTCCTCCGTGGCCCGGATCAATAACGATTAGGGGACGATCCCGTTGCGGTCGTTTGCCTGTAACTCTTCTTCTATGCTTTTGGGTTGTAGTTGCCGTTGCTTTTTTTTGAGATTTTTCAGTAGACCCTGCAAGCATAGAATCTCCTGACAGATCCAGGACCACTCTGAAAGGATGCTTGAGTGAAAAAATTTTATATGTTTCAATGGACTTGATATCGACCACCACCCGAACCACATGGGGTGTATATTGACCGGCACGCACATCCCTTAGCAAATTATCGTTGATGGGTGTAAATTTTTCTATATTTTTTCCCTGTATGCTGTTTTTTAAATCAACATACAGACGCTGCGGCTTATTAATGGCAGGATCTTTTTTAAGGAGTCTGTGGGTGAAGGATGTTTCCCGGCTGGCGTCAATAACAACACGGGTGTAGGTCGGATTAGACCAGTAACGCAGTCCGGTTATCGTGCTGTCAACCGTTTTTCGGGTATTCGAGTGAGTCTGAGGCGTTGCCGGGGCATATTTTTTTTTCGTCTTGCCTCCTTGAGTTACTCTTTTTAACTTTCTGCTTTTTAATGTCCTTGTTTCAAAGGTGCGTATTGCCCCTGCTGCTTTTGCCCGGTACCGGCTTTTGGGATAACGTTTTATAATCCGCCTGAAAACATCTATGGCCTTAAGTTTATCAGACTTTCGATGGGATCGTTCGTAAAGTTCTGCATAAAGCTTCCCGGACATATACATGCCCGCCGGCGCCCAGGGATCTGATGGGTCTTGTTTGTAAACTTCCTGAAACTTTTTTATACACCGCAGCCAGTTGTCTCTGTATCTTTGAGTTTCTGTATTTTTTCGAAGCTCATAATAACATGTTTCGGCCTTAAAATACCGGTTTCTCGAAGTGGCAGCACAGGAAGTGCAGATCTGGAAAACGGCAACAACACATGTAACAAAAATACAAATCTTGATAAACTTTTTATGCCACATAATATATTCTTACCAGTCAATACCTTAATCGGCAATACCCATAACAAAAAAATAATTAAATTTTTCTTGACCGGGATTTATTTATTTATTAAATAGCAAGGTTCCAATTGATCCCCAGTAGCTCAGTTGGCAGAGCAAGTGGCTGTTAACCACTGGGTCCGCGGTTCGAGTCCGTGCTGGGGAGCCAAAAATTACATAAGCCGGGCATTCTGCCCGGCTTTTTTCATTTTTAGGGCACTGGTATGTGGTACGTGTACATATGTCATAAAAAGGGCCTGCTCTATACCGGCATTACCACCCACGGATCTTGCCCACCGTATGAACCAACATAAAGCCACTATGCTCTACTCCGAGGAATTTAATGACAAACAGACAGCCGCCAGACGAGAACGCCAAATAAAAGGCTGGACACGACAGAAGAAACTTACCCTTATTGATCGGAAAAGGTGAGTTTACCCTGAGCGAAGTCGAAGGGAGTCCGTGCTGGGGAGCCAACAAACTAGAGGCCGGGGTATAAAAACCCCGGCCTTTTTAATTTTGTGAAGCTCCTAAATTTCCTCTCCAGAAAGCGCCGTGTTTTCGTGCCCAAGGGAAACAAACCGCTCGAACTTTGCGTCCACCGCCGTCATGGTTGATTGCGGATTGCGGATTGCGGATTTCTGGTTGGGGATTATTTTATGGAACGCGACGCCTCTCTCTCGGATATGGAGGGAAACCATTTTGTTTGAGAAAAACTCCTTGACACACAAAAGATGATGAAGTTATAATTAGCTATAACTTGTTAATAATAATAGTTATTTCACATTTCTTTACGTTTTACTGCTATAACTCCGTAAATATCAGGGGCCTAAAAAATTTGTGATATGCTTTTGATTCAAAGTTCAGCAGATTTTTATATCTTCCGTCAACTTTCCTGGACTTAAAATTTTAGATGCATAATCCTTTGATCATTATAACTTTATTTTTTTCTATAATATCCGCATTAGTTTTTCCTGATATTGGTTTAGCAGATTATCCCGATGGATATTATGAGGTTCAAAGAGTTATTGACGGTAATACATTTGAATTAACTGATGGAAAAAATGTTAGATTAATTGGGATATATGCTCCGGAAGCAGGAAAAATTTGTTCAACCCAAGCAACTCAACAACTATCATCACTAATTGTAGGGGAAACAGTATATTTAGAAAAAGATGTATCAGAAACAGATATAGACGGGAGACTTTTAAGGCATGTTTATGTGAATGGGGTCTTTGTAAATCTTGAACTCGTATATTATGGTTACGCATATGCCGTTTCAGATTTTCCAGATATCTTATATGCCTCTCAATTAGCTGACGCAGAAGAAGATGCTATAAATAATGAGAGAGGTTGCCTTTGGGCAATAATCTGGCTAAACGGTGATGGAGACTCCAAATGGATCATAGGCAGCTGTTTCATTGCCACAGCAGCTTACGGTTCTCAGATGGAACCACATGTGAAAATTCTGCGTGATTTCCGTGATCGATTCCTGCTTGGCAATACAGGAGGAAAGATTTTCGTTGGTCTTTACTACACCTATTCACCACCTATGGCCGATTTTATCAAAAAACACGACCGCCTGAGAGCGATGGTTCGCATAATTCTGTTGCCAGTTGTCGGTGTGAGCTGGGTTGCCTTAAAGCTTGGCCCCACACCTGCAATGGCAATCATGCTTCTCTTTGTCTCTGGTTTTATAGGGCTTGTCTGGTTCAGACAAAAGTATAAGAATTAATCAACCGTCAATGACCAAGGTCTCTGTCACCAAAGATCAGACCAAATTTTGTGAGAATCGCTTCATTTGATCTTGCCACGACATGAAATCCATTAAAACCAAAAAATATCAAGTCGAGATCGTTTTTAAGATATCCTTTCCTGATCACAGGTCTGGCGGTTAAGGGAAATATGGCGTGAAGTTTATTTGTCCGGGAAGCTCTTTTTTACGACCATATTTTATTGACAGAATTCATCCATGCATTATTTTATGGTTAAAGAATAAATAAAAAATCACTAAATGTTACTCAGCTTCAACACCATAATATAAAACCATGTGATGAATCATTATCACGAAGGTTACACTTTAAAATCAGGAGCTTGTTGTAACATTTGTGAGGCTTCTCGGATGTATGTGCATCTCGATGCAACATTGCATTGTACAACGGCATTTGGGGAAGCCAAAATTTTGGCAAGGGCTTTGTAGGATGGTTAACCTATCTTCATAACCTTTGCCGGGGCGATTCAGTTGAGTCGCCCTGTTTATTTCCCATTAATCTTATCCCTCAACTTACCGGAATATTTAAACTTAATAATCTTTCTGGGCGCCAACATCATGGCATCACCGGTAGCCGGATTTCGGCCTTTACGTTCTTTCTTTTCCTTTACACAGAATTTACCGAACCCGCTTATCAGGACATCCTCGCCGGATGTCAGAGTATTTTTGATAAGTTCAAGAAGGGTTTCTACAAGTTCTGATGATATTTTTTGGTTGAAACCGATTTGATTGTGGATGGACTCTACGATCTGAGCTTTGGTAAGCGCCATGGTGTGTTTCTCCTACGGATATGAATGATATTGGTATTGAAAGACTTTTTTTCGTATCGCATTTCAGTTGAATATTGTCAATATTTTAATAGGTTATATGATATAAAATTCAAGCAACGTTTATGACGTCAAATATAGAAAAGCAAAAGTTTTGAGGTTATTAGGAAAACATGAAAACGGTTATCAAATGGGTTGCAATTGCAAAGCTAAATACTTAAAGCCCTGGATAACACCTAGACTTTTTTATTGGAAAACAGTATGTTGATTTTGTTTAACCGCTTGATATAATTGGAAGGAGAAATAAATGGGATAGGCTGTCCAATTGGGCGTCCTTTCATATAAATAAGCCGATAATAAGCCGGCCCAATTCCGCCTTATTAACATCTGATTGTGGGATAAACGTCTCGAAATTGAGAAAAAGCATAAATGTATTGGGTTATTGAAAAACAGGCTCGGGAAACGGGATCATGAGCGAATATCAATATTACGAATTTCTGGCTATAGACCAGCCGCTGACAGAGGATGAGATGGATGAACTGCGGGCACTTTCAACGCGGGCCACAATTACACCCGTCAGTTTCACCAATTATTACAACTGGGGCGATTTCAAGGGCAATCCGGACAAGCTGATGCAGCGGTATTTCGATGCTCACGTCTATGTGGCCAACTGGATGACCGCCATTTTCATGGTGCGGCTGCCCATTGAGGCTTTGTCCAAAAAAACCGCTGAAGCCTTGGCCGTGCCTTACATGTTGGATATAAAGGCCATCAAAACCCATTGGCTCATTACCTGGCATCTGGAGGAGTCGGAAAACTACGACCGCTTCGGCATGGAGGACGGCCGAGGCTGGATGGCACGACTGGCCCCGGTGCGTGATGAATTACTGCGCGGTGATATGCGCAGTCTGTACATCGGATGGCTGGCAGGCGTAACCGGAGAAATGATGGATGACGATGAGATGGAACCTGTATCCATTAGCGGCCTGGGAATTTTGACGGGGGCCCAACAAGCGCTGGCCGAATTTCTGGAGGTTGATCCGGACCTGCTGGCAGGTGCCGCCATGGGTAGCCCGGCTGTTCAGAGCGAGAAAATTTCAGAGAAGGACATGGATAAATGGATCGATGCCTTGCCCCGCAATGAGGTAAAGACGGTCCTGAAACAACTACTGGAGGGCAAGAGCCATCTGGCCGAACGGTCCATCAAGAACCGGTTCGCGGCATGGCGGCGTGGCCTGCAGACTGACAAAATCGACGCACCCCGGCGCACGGTGGGGGAACTGCGACAGAATGCCGAAAAAGCCCGACAAATCAGGCTGGAAAAGCAAAAACGCGACCGCAAGCGGCGGGAGATCAAGCGACGCGAGAAACGCAAGGCATATCTGAAGAACCTGTCCAATAATTTTCCCAAGGCCTGGGAGTCGGTTCGGGAACCTGTCGAGCGCGGATCGGGGCGGGGGTATGACGAGGCCTGTCGCGCTCTTGTGTACATCGCCGAAGCCTATGACCTTTTTGCGACCAAGAAGCAATTCCAAAAAGAATTGAAAAAGTTCATGACCGGTCACACGCGGCGCAAGGCGCTGATTCAACGTCTGCTAAAGGCCGGCATCTGGAAGGATAAGTAAAAGATGAACCCGCGAAGCCCAAAAAGGAGTAAAATACTCGACGCGTTGGACAAGATGATCGAGGAGATCACTGTCGATGCATACGGTGATGATGAGCAGCTCTGGGCTTTCCGGCAGCCTTGATGATCTTCGACAAATCCCGCAAACCCAACGGCAAGGGAAAGGTGCTGTTTATCGACGCTGGCCGGGAGTTTGCGCAGAACACCAACCAGAACAAGCTGAGAGCACAAGATATTAATAAAATCGTCGATACGTTTCAACAACGCAAAACTATAGATAAATATTCGTACCTTTCAAGCTATGCCGAAATCGAAGAGAACGAATTCAATCTCAATATCCCGAGATATGTGGATACTTTTGAACCGGAAGAAGACATCGATATCGCCGCTGTTCAGCAGGAGATTGAGCAGATCGAAGCTGAGCTATCTGAAACCCGGAAGGAAATGAACAAATACTTGGAGGAACTTGGATTCTAAAGCTTGAAGTATCGGAATGGATATTCTGAAAGAAATTACCGGCTATCAACGCAACAGAACTTTTCTTTTCAGGCAATATATGAATATTTTCAGGGAGAAAAATAAAAATACTGTTTCAAACGGACGAAGATTTTGAACGAGTTGCTAAACAGATCGAGAACAACATAATGAGCAAGCGCAACGAAAACAGGCCGGGATATAAAAAAACAAAAGTGGGATGGATTCCTAAAGGATGGAAAACTACTTGCTTAGCTGAAGTTGCAAATGTTCTTTTTAGCAACGTTGACAAAAAAACAAAAGAGGCTGAGATCAATGTGTTTTTGTGTAACTATACCGATGTTTATAATTATGAATACATTACATCTGATATGGAATTCATGCAGGCAACAGCTTCAAGTCGCGAAATTGAAAAGTATGGCTTAAGGTATGGTGATATAATAATAACTAAGGATTCAGAAACTAAAGACGACATAGCAGTGTCTGCTTTGGTAACAGAAGAATTAACTAACATCGTTTGTGGATATCATCTCGCAATTATCAGACCATTACAAAATAATCTGCTGTCTGGTGAGTATTTAAATAAGCTTTTCGACGCCCAGATAATGAGACATTACTTTGCAAGATTGGCAAATGGAGTGACAAGATTTGGGCTTACATCAAATGTGGTTAATAATGCTTTAATACTTCTGCCTCCTTTCCCCGAGCAGAAAAAAATCGCTGAAATCCTTTCCACCTGGGATGAAGCCATCGAGCAGACGCGCAAACTCATCGATGCGAAAAAGCGCCGCAAGAAAGCCCTCATGCAAGAACTGCTTACGGGCAAAAAGCGGTTTAAGGATAATGGTGGGAACGATTGGCGAATTAGGTCTCTTGGAGAACTTGTTGAGCCTGTATCACGACCCATACCTAAACCAAAGGAACCATATCTATCGATCGGGATTCGTAGCCATGGCAAAGGAACTTTTCAGAAGATTGTCGAATTGCCTGAGAAGGTCATGATGGACACTCTATATCGCATTGATTTTCAAGACCTTGTAACAAACATTACTTTTGCATGGGAAGGAGCTATTGCTTTTGCAACAGAGCGAGACAAAGGTGGGTTAGTATCTCATAGATTTCCTACATATCGTTTCAGAGAAAAAGAAGCAGATATTGGCTTTTTCAGCCACCTAATTTTATCGAAAAAATTTGTCTGGGATCTTGGTCTAATCTCACCTGGTGGAGCAGGCTGGAATCGCGTAATGAGTAAGAGGAATTTTTTAAAACTTAAAGTTCTTTTGCCCACTGTAGAAATACAAAGAGAAATCGGTAAGATATTAACAACAGCCGATAATGAAATAAAGGCGTTAGAAGACTATCGGAATGCTGTGGATAAACAAAAACGCGGCCTAATGCAAAAGCTGCTGACGGGTGAAGTACGGGTAACTGAATGAAGTTACAGTGGTAAGCACTGATATTTCCCCGCAATGATAAAAAAGGTTCGCTCGGACGGCGAACCCATCTCCTTTGGCGCTTACATCCTAATGGAATGGCCAATGAGTGATAAGATAATCGCTGTGTTGAAAAGAAATGTCAATAGGCAAGAGATGAAAAACATCCTTTTTTGTACATGCTTTGTCTTTCGTGTTTAATAAAGCATTTTGGAGAATATCATACTCTTGTTGATGTTCCGAAAGAAGGGTAAAAGTTTTTCCGGAATTTTCTTCCGCGACTTTTTCCCCAAAAAAGTCTCATAAGAAAGTTCTTCTGCGACTTTTGACCAACAAAAGGTCAACAAAATATCATGAACCTTCCCATCAACATAAACGACCTTCTCACCGCCCGCACGGTTGAGTGGGAGCGGCTGGAATTCAAGGCGGGTTGGAACCCGCAAGCTGTGCTGCATACCATGTGTGCCTTTGCCAATGATTTTCACAATCTTGGTGGCGGATACATCATCATCGGTGTCGAAGAGGACAACGGTCGTCCGGTTTTGCCTCCTCTCGGTCTGCCGGCAACGCAACTCGATGACATTCAAAAACCGGCGGGTTGGCGAATTTTTAAAAGAACTTGAAATGACCGAGGGGCGTGGAACAGGCATTCCGAAAATGTTGCGTGAAATCGATAAAAACGGATCTCCTAAACCTATATTTCACACTGACGACGATCGGACGTTTTTTATAGCAGAATTTCCTGTTCATCCGGTTTTTGCAAAAGTAATGAAAAAAGAGGATGTTATGGACATCACCCCCGAAGTCACCCCCGAAGTCACCCCCGAAGTCGAAAGAATGCTTGCGGCTATAACGGGAGAGATGACAAGAGGGGAAATCCAGAAGAAATTGGGGCTTAAGGATGAAAACCACTTCAGAGAATACTACCAGCAAGTCGCTGTGAAGCTGGGTTTGATCGAAATGACAATCCCTGATAAACCCCGAAGTCGACTTCAAAAATATCGTTTGACTGCTACAGGGGAAAAGCTGCTGAAAGAGCTTAAAAAAGGAAAAAGAGATTAACAGTGGAAGTCGCCATGGAAGTCGCACCACAATTTACCCCTCAAGTCAACCCACAAGTTGTCGCGTTGCAAAAGGCTTGGAGGGGGAATGACCAAGGGAAAGGGCATCAGTATTTAAAAATTTTGTAATTCTTACAAACAGAAGAGCGCCTATGGAAGAACAAGCCCCATTTGGAAAACCTGAATACGAGCTGCCAAGTTACCTGGAAAAGGTTCAATCCCAGCTTCCGGCACTGTCTTTGCTGATGCAGCTTGGATGGCGGTATTTGACGCCGGAAGAGACGGTTCAACTCCGAAACGGACGGCTGGGGTCAACGATCCTGGAGCCAATTCTGGTCGATCACATTCGCAGGCATTGCCGATACGAGTTCAAGGGCGCAACACACCCGTTCACGGAAAACGCCATCCAAAACGCGGTACAGGCACTCAAAGTATTCCGGGCCACGGGTGCAATGCATCAGAATGAACAGACCTATGACCTGCTGTGTCTCGGAACCAGTGTACCCCAGACCGTGGAAGGAGACACCAAGAGTTTTACCATCGATTTTATCGACTGGAAGACCCCTGAAAACAATCTCTATCACTGCACTGCGGAGTACAAGGTCGAGCGCATCGGGTTCCAAAAGCATTATGTGCCCGATATTGTTTTGTTTGTAAACGGTATTCCCCTGGTTGTGGTCGAATGCAAACGGTCCGCATATACCCAAACTAAAAAACAGCCCATCGATCTGGCTATCGACCAGCTTGATTCCTACCAGGGCAAGGACGGAATCCCCCAGCTATTTCTCTACAGCCAACTGCTGCTGGCCCTGGCCCGAGACAAGGCCCGCTACGGAACCACGGGAACGTCGCGCCGGTTCTGGGCAAGGTGGAGAGAAGCGGATCTTGAGACAACCATTGAGCAGCTGATTAAAGCGCCGCTTACGCAAGAAAATATTGACAAATTGTTGTCCGGGCCTTTTGCAGATGTGCGTAAAAAATACCTCGCCGTTCTCGACCAGGGCCGGGAGATCTACGGCCAGGACAGGGCGCTGTATGCCCTGTGCCGCCCGCAGCGGTTGCTTGAACTTTGTTATAAATTCATCCTGTATGATGGCGGCATAAAAAAGATAGCCCGCTACCAGCAGTATTTTACCGTGCATGATATCATGAATCGCATCTTGAGCGCGGCCGGGGACGAACCGCGACCGGGCGGCGTGGTCTGGCATACCCGGGGCAGTGGTAAATCCCTGACCATGGTCATGCTGGCAAAATCACTGGCCTTGCGCACGGACATTCTCAATCCCAAGGTTATCCTGGTTACCGACCGGATCGATCTGGACGATCAGATTTGCGGAACCTTTCGTGCCTGTGGGCTCGAACCGGAACAGGCCAACACCGGCAAACATCTTGTAGATTTGCTGTTGGACCACCGCACTCATGTGGTGACCACACTGATTCATAAATTTGCCACTGCTGTTGCCAACAGAAAAATGATACAGGCGGACCGCAACACCTTTGTTCTGGTTGATGAGGGCCACCGAAGCCAGTAATCAGGAACAGCACGCACGCATGCGCCTGGCGCTCAAAGGGGCTTGTTTTATTGCGTTTACCGGAACGCCTCTGGCCAAATCCGCCAAAAAAAATACCTTTGCCCAATTCGGAGATCTTCTCCGTCCGGCCTATACCATTGCACGAGCCGTGAAGGACAAGGCTGTGGTACCACTGCTTTACGAGGGCCGGTATGTACCCCAGGCGGTGGAAAAAGCCGCTATTGACGGCTGGTTTGAAAAGCTTACATTAGGACTGACCAAAGATCAGAAAACCGACTTGAAACGAAAATTTTCCACCGAGCGCCAGCTCAACAAAGCCACCCAAAAAGTTCATATGATTGCCTGGGACGTGAGTCTGCATTATGCCATGGCCTATCAGGGAACCGGACTTAAAGGACAACTGGTTACACCCGGGAAGGAGACAGCACTCAAATACAAGCAGTTCATGGACGAATTTGGTCTGGTTTCCACCGAGGTTTTGATTTCTGCACCCACTGCGCGAGAAGGTGAAGATAAGGACCTTGGGCCGTCTGAAACAGAAAGCAGTTTTTGGCAAATGATGATGGATCGGTACGGTACGGAAAAAAATTACAACAAACAACTCATCAACGCCTTCAAACACGGTGAAAGGCCGGAAATCATCATCGTTGTCGATAAGCTCATCACCGGCTTTGATGCTCCGGCCAATACGGTGCTGTATCTGGCCCGCAAGCTAAAAGAGCACACCCTGCTTCAGGCCATTGCCCGGGTCAACCGGCTTCATGAAGGCAAGGAATACGGGCTGATTCTTGATTACAGCGGAGTTATTGAAGAGCTGGACCAGGCCATTGATTTTTATAGTCTTCTTGCCGACTATGACCGGTCGGATTTGGAAGACACGGTTACCTACATTGCCGATAAGGCAGCAGAGCTGCCACAACTGAATTCGAACCTATGGGAGCTCTTCGGAGAAGTAAAAGGCTCCAGTGACCCTGAAGTCTATGAAGTGCATCTGCGCGATGCTGACCTGCGCAACAAGTTTTATGAGCGATTCAGTCTGTTCGCGCGCACGCTGGCTCTTGCCCTATCGTCTGCCGGTTTCCTGGAAACTACCCCGCCGAAAACCATCAACAGATACAAGGCGGATCTTAAGTTTTTCCAGAATTTAAGGGCAGCCGTTACCCAACGCTATCAGGAGACGATTAATTTCTCGGAATATGAGCCCAAAATCAAAAAGCTGATCGATACGCATGTCGGTGCCGGAGAAGTTGAGCAACTCTGTAAACCGATCAATCTTCTGAATGCCAGGGAACGACAGCAGGTGCTCGAAGATAACGGGGTGAGCATAGGGGCCAAGGCAGACAAAATTGCTTCTGCAACCCAGCATGTGATCGAACAGGAAATTGGTAAAGACCCTGCTTTTTATAAGAAGTTTTCCAAGTTACTGGAGGAGGTGATCGAAGCCTACCATGCAGGAAGACTTCAGGCTTTGGAAGCCCTTGAAAAAATTAAAGACATTTCAACGAAAGTCGTCACGCACACGGATGATGACATCCCTTCTGAACTTATCGGAAAAGATATGGCGCGGCGATATTTTGGTTGCGTTTCCGAGGCCCTGGCTAAATACGGTGAGGCTAAGGATAAACCCGGAACAGATATCGCGCTTCAAGTTTCGGAAAGGATAAGCTCCTATAAAATCCGCGATTGGCGCACCAATCAGGATGCAATCAACAAAATGCGGGGTGAGATCGACGATATCCTTTTTGAAGTTGCCGAGCAGCACGGCCTCGATCTTTCATTGGATAATCACGACGCCATCATTGATCGGTGTATAGAAGTGGCAATTGCAAATGAAGACTGAAGCCGAAAAGCATATCATCGAGTTTGGCTCTCGATTGATTCCATACCGATTACATCGCGTCGACCGCAAACGTCTGCGCGTTGTTGTGTCTCCGGAACTGACCGTGGATGTATTTGCGCCCAAGAGCATCAATGCCAATCAAATTCATTTAGCCTTGCAAAAAAGGGCTCCCTGGATAGCACGGACGCTCGATAAGTTAGAATACTATCATCCCTTGCCGGCCCCGAAACGATACATCAGCGGAGAAACCCTCATTTATCTGGGCAGACAATATCGCCTGAGAGTTATGAAAGGTTCAAGGCAGTCGGCCAAACTGCTGGGTCGTTTTCTCTGGGTATGGGTTGAAGATAAGAACGATACTCAAAATGTTAAAAAGGCTGTAGACTAATGGTATCGAAAACGAGCGAGCGAGTCCTTTAAACGGTATTTAGAAAAGTGCTACATGGTTGCGTCACGACACAATGTGCCGGAACCCTTGCTGGTGATTCGTAAAATGCGCAAACGATGGGGAAGTTGCAGCAGCAAAGGTCGAATCACGCTCAATGTTAATCTCGTAAAAGTACCCGTGCATTGCATTAAATATGTGATTATGCATGAGTTATGTCATTTAAAATACAACAACCATTCAAAGGCTTTCTATTCACTTCTGACGCGTTTCCAACCGGATTGGCGCAAGCGAAAAGAAGCGCTGGATCGCTTTAGGCTTTATTAATGTTTTTTATAAAAAGGTTTTCGCTGTAAAAATAAGTTTTACGTCAAATGGTGCAAAATATTTTTTAGGCCAGGATAAAACCTGGTCTTTTTTTATTAATGGTTATTTGGCTGCTATAGACAATGGTTTTTCTTTTTTTCATATTTTCTTCGCGTTCGTTCCCTAATCTCTTATCCCTTCTTATTTAAATTTCCTTGAACCCGCCGGACAGGTGAGCTATATAAGATGTAATTCAATTTTCTGGATACGCTATGAATGAAACCACTTTAATAGAAAAACTGATAAAAATTGAGGCCCTGTTTGCAGGGGCTGCCACGGAAGGGGAACGCGTTTCTGCAGATCAAGCCCGGCAGCGCATATTAAAACGGCTCCAGGAACTGCTCATACAAGATCCTCCGGTTGAGTTTAAATTCACTTTTAGCGACATGTGGTCCCGAAAGGTTTTTGTGACCCTATTGCGCCGTTACGGTCTAGTTCCTTATCGTTATTACCGTCAGCGATACACCACAGTAATGGCGAAAGTACCCAAGCGTTTTTTGGATGAAACGCTCTGGCCGGAATTTCAAAAGATTAATGAGGAATTGAATTCGTATCTACAAGAAATTACCGACAGGGTTGTCAAAAAGGTGTTACATGAAGATATCTCGGATACGGTTGTTGTAGAACAGCCGTTAAAAATAGGTTTGGATCAAAACTCCATTTCAAAAAATCCAATATCTGCTCAAAATGAAAAGCCGGACATGCCTTCCGACACCTATAAAACAAATTCTTACAAAAAGAAAAAAAAGAAAAAGAGAAAAAAGAAAAAACGAAACCCATAGCGAGCGCTGACTGGAACTGGAAAGTGCATAGTTTCATTCCCGCAAAAGCTATTTTTCCGAAAGCCGCTAATTTTATTCAAAACGCGATGGCAAACACCTGTTACAGTTTTGTTCGCTAGTGTCTATCCATAAATCGGGATAAAACCTGGCCTTTTTTATTTGAAAATAGTATGTTAACTATTTAAACTGTAACGGGAATCGGTACACTGGAATTATGACAAATGTAAAACCTGTAAAACCTCGAATGAGATAACAGGAAAACCGATCATGTCGGTATATTTCCAAAACAAGGGGCATATCGTCGTAGGGGTTATTTCGGACACTCATGGTCTTTTGCTGCCGGCGGCCATAAAAGCTCTTCACGGTGTTGATCTGATTATTCACGCCGGAGATATTGGCAATACCGGGATTATGGATGAACTGAAATCCATGGCTCCGGTTGTGGCCGTCCGGGGCAACATGGATATGAGTGAAGACCTAATGGAACTTCCCGAAACAGAGGCTATCCAGGTCGGTGATGCTCTGCTGTATATCATTCATAATATTAACAGTTTGGATATTGCTCCGTCAAAGGATGATTTTGACGCCGTAATTTTTGGCCATCTCCATTATCCTTCTGTTGCTAAACACAACGGCGTGCTCTTTTTAAATCCCGGGAGTGCCTCACAGCCCCGCCGAAAGTCTTCGGCGTCTCTGGCCTTACTCCATATCCGGGGAAGTTCCATAAAAACACAGATTGTGGACATTGATGGTTGATCGGTATTAGAAGAAACCATCCGGCATGGCGCAAAAGAATTATGAAATCAGAAAAAATCAAAATAAAAGTTGATGATGAGGTTGTATCCGCGGTTGTTTCAGCCCCTGATACTTTGAATGCCAACAGCAAAACGGGGTTGATATTCGCCCATGGTGCGGGAAACGATATGAACCACCCCTTGCTGGTTTCCGTATCCGAAAGACTTGCCGAACACGGATTTATCACGTTAAGATTCAATTTCCCATACAAAGAAAAGGGAATAAAACGGCCGGATTCTCAAGGAAAACTGATTCAAACATGGTTATGTGCATATGATTTCCTGAAAACCGGGTATACGTACAACATCCATAAGGTCATCGCCGTTGGTAAATCCATGGGAGGTCGTGTGGCCTCCCATATGGTTGCTCAAGGTTTGATGGATGTGGATGGGCTGATATTCCTGGGATATCCTCTACATGCCCCGGGGAAAAAGGATAGGCTAAAGGATGCCCATCTGTATGATATAAAAATTCCGGTACTGTTCTTTGCCGGCACCAGAGATTCATTATGTGATCTCAACCGACTCAATGGCGTTTTGGATAAGCTGATATGCCAATGGGAATTGGAGATAGTTGACGGCGGGGATCATTCATTCAACCGGCTCAAATCCGATCCTCGCACTCAAAAGGATGTTCAAATCCAGGTTTTAAATAAGTGTCTGGACTGGTTGAAAACGGATTGATGCATAAGGTTTTCACCATAGCGGTTTATTGGGTTTGAAAGAGATTAAGATGGGCATGAGACCCTTAATTGGTGTGGCAGCGATTGTCATTAAAGATAATAAAGTATTGCTGGGCAAAAGAAAAAACGCTCACGGAGCCGGAACCTGGGCTTTCCCGGGGGGGCATTTAGAATTCAACGAGTCCATTGAAGAATGCGCCAAACGGGAAGTTTTTGAAGAAACAGGAATGCACATCAAAAATATCAGGTACGGCACGTTCACCAATGACATTTTCCGAAAGGATCAAAAGCATTATGTTACCCTATTCGTAATTTCGGAATATGATCATGGCGATCTTGAGTTAAAAGAGCCGGAAAAATGTGAAAAATGGGAGTGGTTTTTTTGGAATGAGTTGCCGGAGCCAAAATTCTTGCCGTTGAAAAATTTATTGAAGCAAAAACGGGCATGTTTACAAATAAAGAAATCGGCCGCTGGTTTGGCATGACTTGTTTCCGTATGAGGATTGAACGGCCTGTTCCATATAATTTAGCACATGTCAAAAAAAATAATTACACGCTATGCGTCTATGGCCTTTCCATCGGTATGTATCTATGCGATAAAAACGATCAGCTCTACACAGGAATCACTACTAACTTAGAGCCCCGGATGAATCAAGAAAGGATGTCTTTAATGCATTAAGATTTCACAACAAGTTACATTATCATAGTATCATCTATCTCATATCCGATCGACCGATATCCAGAAAGTCTTTTTTTATGCATTTTTTTCAACATGGGCAACTCAAGGTCTGAATAATCAAAAATTAAGACCTCATTTTTCATTTTATACAGACGATGCAGCCGGCCCGCATACTGCGCTATCGTCCCTTTCCATGATACCGGGAGAGTCAGAAAAAGCGTATCCAATCGGTTGTCATCAAATCCTTCGCCCAGATAACGACCGGTTGCGATAATCAACCGTTCTTCGTCATCCTGAATCGATTGGAGTTTTTCTGTTACTAGACGGCGCTGCTTTTCCCCCATGCCGCCTCTCAAAATCAAGAGGTTTCGAGTATGCGGGGAAAGCATAGAAGCCAGTTTCTCAAGATGACGGATTCTTTCTGTTAATACTATAGGGGATCGTTTTTGGCTTATGGCATTGATCACATCTGTAACAATCATCTGATTGCGCTCTTCATCTTCGATCATCGCATTATAGATTTCATGGATTTGAAGCGTCTCTTTATTCAGAAGTTCAGTTGGTAGACTGAATTTCGTTTTACGGATAAACACTTTGTGGTGGAATGGCCGCTGAACGGCTTGCTTTTTGTCATCCACCCGGTACCGAACCGGCCCACAATTCATGAATATGATGGGGTGATGACCATCCTTTCGGATCACAGTGGCTGAAAGGCCTGTAATATATCGAGCTTTGCACTGCCGGGCAACAATTTCAAAACTCCTTGCCGGAACAATGTGACATTCATCTATAATTAGGTGCCCGTATTGTCCAACAACGTCATTGACAATGCCTTTCTTCCTGAGACTCTGGATCGTGGCAACGTCTATTTTAAAAGTGGGTGTCCACTTTCCACCGCTGATTTGCCCAATGGCATCCTCCGGAATTTCCAGAAATGTTTTTAATCGTGATATCCATTGATCAAGAAGCTGTTTACGATGAACCAAGATCAGTGTATTGACGCACCTTTCGGAAATCAAATAAATACCGATAATGGTTTTTCCAAACGCAGTTGAGGCAGCCATCACGCCGGTATCATTTTGAAGCATGGCTTCGGCAGCTATTTTTTGCTCAGGACGTAACACACCTTTGAATCGAGCATGAAAATATTTGCCCGTATACCGTTCATCAACGATTTCAGCTTTTATTCCCAACTCATCCAATACACATAAAATGTCTTCCAGACATCCGATCGGTATACCCATGTGCTTTACAAAATCCTCACAACAATTGATTATGCGATCTATTTTATATGTAGACCTGCGCATGGCCTGGGCCTTATAAAATTCCGGATTTTGAAAAGCTGCTAACCGAATCAACCGATTTTTCAGGGCTGAATTGGTGAGTTCTGCTTTTTCAAGATAGATCTGGTTCCCGAGAACAAGGGTGATTTTCTCTGGCAAATGACCCGCAATCGGATTTAGTCTCTTGATCCGTGAAGGAGGGGCAAGCCATGGTGTTTCATCTTCCCTATCGGCTTGCGCTATTCTAACACCTATGATTCTTCCTTTCCTCTCAGCTTTTGAAACTATTGCCTCAATTACTTGTCGATCCATGCGCCGAATGCATGAAAGGTACGCCCATTGATCCTCATAGGGTGAAAAGTTACGATCTACAAACAGGCTATTCCCATTTTCACTGGGTATTTTCTGTAGTGGAAGTGCGATCAGACTACCGAATCCGCCTTGTGGCATTGTATCCTGACTGGGAAAAAAACGATCATAAGAATCAAGACCGATTTCCGGACGACGTTCCATGGTCTCAGTCAGTAAAAACGCCCCCATTTTCCTCGCCAATTGAGCTTCTACTTTATCTGAAAAGAAAAGCCAGACATGGCCGCCGTTTCCGGATCTGGATCGTTCCAGAGCAGCCGGAACTTGATAAATATCGCATGTGCTTAAATACGCGGATACATCCTCCATCCAAGTGTCTTTGTCAAAATCGGCGGCTAAAAACCAGCAGGTTTCGTCCGGTAACAGGGGATAAACGCCGATGGTAAAATCACCATAGGATTTTTTAATCAAGTCAATCCCTAATAAATGGCTTTTAATAACATCATTGGTAACCGGTATTAACTCTCTGTTGTTACATTTCGAACACTTGATTTGTGGTTTGAAACACAATCCCTTGATCCATTCATTTTTGCAATAAGGCTGATATCCCCTTCTTTTTGTTTTCTTGCTTTCAAACCGCTTCGGGAATACATCTTCCCTTCCTCGAAAGAGTGAACGGAATAAAGCGATTTTTTCTTGCTCCGACGAAAGTTCCGTAATTAGGAAATCCGATGGAGCGGGTTCATCTCTTTCATTATTAAGAAGATGATACCGTTTTTCCCATAACTGATCCATATATTGAAGCAGTTGTTCTTTTTTTGCTTCAAGTTCGGACAATTCTTTTTCGGCTTCTGCTAATCTGAAGTTTATTTCTGATATTTTATCCATGGATTCATTTAACCAATCAATCCGGCTTCCTGAAAGCTGAAATATCCCTTTTTGGTTACTATAATGTGGTCGAGAATTCGCAGACCGAGGATTTTTCCTGCCTCAGTCAGTTGTTCATGGATTTTCAGATCGCTGTTGCTGGGTTTCAGATCGCCTGACGGGTGGTTATGTGCAAAGATTACGGCCGCAGCTCTGTCGGAGATGACATCCGCATAAACTTCACGCGGATGAACCGGACTGCGATCAACCAGCCCAATCATAACAATCCTTTTTTCAATCACTTCATGGGCGCCATTAAGGGAAATGCAAATAAAATGCTCTTGCTTCTTATCGGCAATATCGACCAAAAGAGGCATCACATCCTGGGCTCCGGTTACCTTTACAGTATCTTTAATCAAATACCTTCTTGCCAGTTCAAAAGCCGATAGGATTTGGGCGGCCTTTGCCAGACCTACTCCACGCACCGCCGTGAGGTGTTCAACAGTTAATTTTTCCGTTTAAAAAATCTGTTCCCGTTACTAAAAAAGGACCATCATCAATAAAATCATTACTACTTAAACCGTGCCAACCCACTCTGCCTTTAACATAGGTAGAGTGTTTGATTTTTTTTTTATTTCCCAATGCTCTGGGACCTCCCCAATCCACTCAATCCCGGAATCCTTATATTTCGGATATGGCTTCATTGCCTCCGTCCTTTGGCATTACTTTCAATCTTTCTCGCCAGGTATTCAAAATCCTTCTCATCTGCCTGGCGTGCTTCAATCTGTAAACGGACTTGATGAAAACTGTCATACTCCTTTTCCGCCAGTTCTTTTGCCATTTGATGGGAAATTTTTCCAGCATGGTCGAGGATGTTCCGATCGTTTAACCTTAAAAAACCGTCCAGTTTATTAGTCCAGTCTTTCATATACATGGGAATCCGCCGCATTGCCTGGCCTTCGGCAAAAATCAGATATTGCTCAACCAGATTGTTCAACGCCCGCAACTCTTTCTCCTCTAAATAATTTTTGGCAATGGTGACATCCTGTTTGCGTACCTTTGCGCCGCGCCAGTTGGTCAAGCCCATGTTGGGTTTTTCGCTGTCCACCCGCTGGTGAATAATCTCGGCTGCGGTTTTTCCGGTTATTGCCCAATGCAGTTTGTTTTGTACGGTCTTGAAGAAATCAATACTGATTTGCTGTGTGGGATCATAATCTACGCTGGTGGCGTAAATATCTGTGATTTTCTGATAGAACCGCTTTTCCGAAGTACGAATATCCTGAATGCGGCGCAGAAGTTCATCAAAATAATCGAAAGGCTGGTCAGGATTTTTCAGCCTCTCATCATCCAGTACAAAACCTTTGACAATGTATTCCCTGAGTTGCCGGGTCGCCCATTGGCGGAAGCGGGTGGCGACGTGAGATTTTACACGGTACCCCACGGAAATGATCATATCGAGATTGTAAAAATCGACATGCCGCGCAACCTTTCTGTTGCCCTCTTTTTGAACTATTCGAAATTTTCGAATAGTTGCCTCAGGGGTGAGTTCATCCTCATTAAAAATTTCTTTAATGTGGTAATTAATTGTATTCACACCCACTTGAAAAAGTTCTGCCATCAGTTTTTGGGTCAACCATACAGTTTCATTCTCAAGCCTGACATCAATCTTAGTATCCCCATCTTCTGCCTGATAGATAATTATCTGTGAGCCTGTTGCTATTGTCTTATTGCTCATCCCTCCAACACCTCCTGGACCATCCCTTCGGTCTCCTGTTTCAGGGCCAGAATATCGGCACGGAAATCGGCTAACGGTCGGAGCGGTTTGTATTTATAAAAATATTTCGTAATATTGATCTCATATCCCTTGACTGTTTTGCCCTCATCGATCCAGGCATCCGGCACATGGGGTAACACTTCCCGTTTAAAATACTCCTCGATTTCTTCCTTTAAAGGCACGTTTTCATTATCCCGCAGTGACGTATCCGGCTCTGGATTAGCTTTTTTGTCTAAACAAATATCTGCTGTTTCATCCCGTTCAGACAGAACTTTCAAAACAGTCTTTTGTATCGGTGCAGGTAGAGACAATCCGTGTTTTTTGCAATGCGTTTTGAGGTCTTTTTCAAATTGATCTCTGTTTTTATAAATCACAGCGCCGTCCATGCTTTTGAGCATGGCAATAATCTTTTGTTGCAGTTTTTCCCCTTCTTCCTTTTGCTTCAAGCCTGCTTTGCCCTTTTTTTTCGGTCTGGAAAGGTTTTGAAAGGCCTTTTCATTTTCAAACAGATTTATTCTTTCTTTTGATGCCTGGAAATTGAGCCTTAAAGGCCGTTCAACGGTAATCCGGTTATAGCCGAAATCTTCATTGTCAAAAATTTTGCAAAAATCGCCTTCCTCGAAGTCACCGTAGATTCTGGTTATTTCTCTGATCTGGTTGTCGCTGATTTCATTTCTTTTATTGCCAAGACTCCGGCTCATCTTTTCAAAGAACGAAACAGCATTGATCAATTGGATTTTCCCTTTTCGTTCAGCCGGTTTCCGGTTTGTTAAAATCCGGACATAGGTAAGGATGCCGGTATTGTAAAAAAGCTGGTCCGGCATGGCGACTATGGCTTCCAGCATATCGTTTTCAATAATCCATTTGCGAATTTCACTCTCTCTGCTTCCGGCTCCGCCGGAAAAAAGAGGCGAACCGTTGAATACAATGCCGAGCCGGGTGCCGTTGTTGGTCGGTTTCATCTTGGAGATCATATGCTGCAAAAACAAAAAAGATCCGTCACTGATTCGGGGAAGTCCGGCACCGAACCGTCCGCCATAGCCTTTGACTTGGTATTCTTTTTTGATATGGGTCTGCACTTTTTTCCACTCAACGCCAAAAGGAGGGTTGGAAAGCATATAATCAAATTTTTCACCCTCAAGGCCGTCTATGGTAAAGGAATTGCCGAATTTGATGTTGGCCGTATTCTGACCCTTGATTAACATATCGGATTTGCAGATGGCATATGACTCGGGATTCACTTCCTGGCCGAAAACTTCCAGCCGGGCGCGTGGATTAAGCTCACGCAAATAGTCTTCCGCCACTGACAGCATTCCTCCTGTTCCGCAGGCCGGATCGTACATTGTTTTTACAATACCTTTTTTGGTCAAGATCTCCTTGTCATTCAAAAATAAGAGGTTGACCATTAACCGGATCACTTCGCGGGGCGTGAAATGCTCTCCGGCAGTTTCATTCGATAGTTCAGAGAATTTCCTGATAAGCTCTTCAAAGACATACCCCATTTCAATGCTTGAAACAGCATCAGGATGAAGATCCACTTCACAAAAACGTTTTACAATCAGAAACAAAAGATTAGCCTCATCAAGACGGATAATATGATCATTAAAACTAAAATATTCAATTATTTCCCTGCCGCCACTGGAAAACCCGGTGATATAGTTTCTTAAATTTGCAGCTATGTTATCAGGATCAGCCTTAAGCTTTTCAAAGTCCAATTTGCTTTTATTATGAAAATTAAATCCGGCCACTTTGTTAAGCACCGGTTCGGTATTCTTGATCTTCATGGATTTTAATTTCGGCATATAATCAAGGACCTTTTGCTTGGTTGGCTCCAGAACACAGTCAAGCCTTCGCAGAACGGTAAAAGGGAGTATAATTTTCCCATAATCGGCCTGCTTGTAATCCCCTCTTAGCAGATCCGCAATGCTCCAAATAAAATTCGGAAGCTCCTTTATCTTTCCGTTATTTGCCATAAATAAAACTCCTTTTATCACTGTAAAAACCGCTGCCTCTGAGATCTTCGAAAAGAAAAAGGCCCGAAGACTCTTTTGAAAATGAAAACCGCGTATTGATTTCATTCAGGACATTTTTAACACCCGAGGTAGGGTAGGTAAGCTGAAAAAAAATCATTCAGCCGAGCCTCAACTTTGGCCTTAGATTCATCTTTCAAGTTTGCCCGGTCGATAATTCCTTCAATTCCCTCTTCTGAGATTCCCTCTTTTCTTGGCTTCAAGTGTTAAGAATGGCCCATAAAAAGCCCCTTAAAGATAAATTAGGAATGAAAAAACTATATAATAAACAAAAAAACCCCTCATCACTTTATTGAGAAAAGGGGTTCCTTTTAATCATATAATTCTCCATCGCGTATGGTTTAATTTAATGTGCTATGGAAATTGTTGAAAACAATTAGTCCATAATTAAAAAATAGTCAAGGATTCTCAAAAATTAGGTTGTGTAACCCGGATACTATAGTGGGACCTAAGGCAAAAGAAGTTCTTTACAAAATTTGTGGGCAGGCAGCACTCTAATTCCTTTTTTTTCATAATCTTTACTGCCGGTATGCACCTGATAAAATTTGGGAATGGGTGTTCTTTTCATAAAATAAAAAAGGGCTGGGTTTACATTCTTTTCTCCGCTTTTGCACTCAACCGCAAACAATGGCCTCCCTTGTTTCAGCACTACAAAATCGGTTTCCCGCTTGTCCGTGTCCCGAAGAAAACGCAGCTCCATTCGATAGCCTTCTGTATCCTCCATGAAATGACAATATTTCAGAAGTTGAGAAGCTATAAAGTTTTCAAATTTCGGGCCTGAATCACGGATTACCGACCAGTCCCACAAATAGAGTTTCTGTTCCTTTTTAACGGCCCGGATCGAGGGAGGTCCGTATGGTGCAATGCGGAAACAGTAATACATCCTTTCAAATATCTTGAGCCAGCGCTCAGCCGTTTCGTGAGCCACCTGCAATAATTCTTTCAATTTTTTAACCGAAAGCGGGGAACCGATCCTGTTGGGGAGTTCTTCCGCCAAAAGTTCAAGCAGGCTGATTTCCTTTATGTTTTCCAGGTCCCTGATATCTTCATAGATAACACGCTGGATTCTTTCTTTCTGCCATCTTCTCCAGAATCTCTTTTCCCCTTTTAGACAAGGCTCAGGGAAACCGCCAAATTTTATCAAGGTGTCAAGATCCCCTCTGGTGGGATTGGGGTTTATTTCCATTAGAGAAAATGGGTGAAGCCGGTGATAATGATATCGTCCCTGAAGGGAGTCCCCTCCTTTGCTGTAATAGTCCAGCCTTGCGGATCCGGTAATTATAAATTCGATTTCCGAACGGTTTTTGTCATAGAATCCTTTGATAAGGTTCCGCCATCTGGCAAATTTGTGTATTTCATCCAGAATGATACAATTTTCATTCGGCGGCAGCTCTCCCTTAAGCAATGCTTTGCGGTCATTAATATCATCCCAGTTTAAATATGCCGGATGCTTTTCAGTTGGATCCGATAGAAATGTTAAAGCAAAAGTGGTTTTGCCAACCTGTCTCGGCCCTCCTATAAAGACCATTTTGTTCTTCAGGTCGTCTTTAATGGATTTTTCCAGGTATCTTTTGTAAATTTGGATCATGACAAAATCTACATAACACGATTTTGCTCATGAGTAAAGTAGAGTCTATATGATTTTTATTTAAAACTTTTTATAATAATTCAGCCACTAAGACACAAAGGCACAAGGAAAGGGTATGTATTATAATCCTTGGTGTCTTCGTGTCTTTGTGGCTGAACGTTTAAAACTTTTTTATTCTTAAATTAAGTTCGTCGAGTTGGGCTTTGTCTGCTTGAGCAGGGGCATTGGTCAGCAGGCATGCCGCTTTCTGAGTTTTAGGAAAGGCGATCACGTCCCGGATGGAAGGCTGTGCGCACAAAATCATTACCAGCCGGTCAAAGCCGATGGCGATCCCGCCGTGGGGCGGGGCTCCGGACTCGAGGGCTGAAAGCAAAAATCCGAATTTTTCCTCATAGGCTGCCCGATCCATTCCCAGTGCTGCAAACACCCTTTCCTGCAATTTTCTTTCATGAATACGAATGCTTCCCCCACCGATCTCCGAACCGTTTAACACCAGGTCGTACGCCTTGGATCTCACGGAAAGCGGGTCTTTCTCCAGCAGGTCATAATCCTCGTCCAGAGGTGCTGTAAAGGGATGGTGCAACGCCTGGTTCCGTTTTTCGTTTTCATCAAATTCCATCAATGGGAACCGGGTAATCCAGACAAAACTGAAGGTGTCTTCGTCTACCATGCCCAGTTTCTTCCCCAGAAAGTTTCGAAGGTGTCCCAGGGCCTCGTTGGTGATCTTGGGCTGATCGGCCACAAAAAATACCAAGTCGCCGGGCTGCATATCAATGCGCTTTGCAAGCGCCTGCTTTTCATCGTCAGTGAAAAATTTCGCGATGGGAGATTGCCAGGAATCGTCACGTACCTTGATCCATGCCAGGCCTTTGGCTCGGTAAATGGAGACAAATTCCGTCAAATCGTCTATCTCTTTGCGCGTAAAATCAATACACCCTTTGGCATTCAGCGCCTTGACGATTCCTCCCTTTTTAATCACATTAGAAAAGAGCTTGAAACCCGCGTCCTGTACAATGTCCGAAATATCCACGAGTTCCAGTGCAAACCGAATATCGGGTTTGTCCAGCCCAAAACGACCAACCGCATCATCATAGGAAAGACGATGGAAGGGGGTTTTAAGGTCCACGTCCAGAACATCCTTGAAGAGAGTGACCATCATGTTTTCTGTAATTTCCATCACATCCTCTTCTCCCACGAAGGACATTTCCATGTCGATCTGGGTAAACTCGGGCTGGCGGTCCGCCCTGAGGTCTTCGTCTCTGAAGCATTTTACAATCTGGTAGTACCGGTCAAACCCGGACATCATCAGCAGTTGTTTGAAGATCTGGGGGGACTGGGGCAGGGCGTAAAAAAGACCCGGGTTCACCCGGCTGGGCACCAGATAGTCCCTTGCACCTTCGGGTGTGCTGCGGGTAAGCACCGGCGTTTCAATATCGATAAATCCGAGAGAGTTCAAATATTGTCTCATGGAAGCGGAAGCCGCGTGCCTTTGGATGATGTTTTTCTGCAAAAGGGGACGCCGCAAATCGATATGACGAAATTTCAGCCGAATGTTTTCCGAAACCTCCAGATTGTCCTCAATCATAAACGGCGGAGTTTCGGCTGCATTGAATATTTTAAGTTCCGTGGCAAAGACTTCTATCTCACCGGTTTTCAATTTGGGATTGGTCATGCCTTGCAGTCTTTTTTCCACGTTTCCCCGAACGCCAATCACATATTCACTTCGAATGGCATGGGCTTTTTCATGGACCTTGGGGCTGACTTCGGGGTTGAAAACAACCTGCGTAATCCCCTCCCTGTCGCGCAGGTCCACGAAAATCACTCCGCCATGATCCCTTCGGCGTTGCACCCAACCCATGAGCACCGTTTCCATGCCAACATCATCTGCTCCAAGTTCACAGCAGGTATGGGTTTTTCTCATATCTCCAAGTGTATCTGACAATGAATTAACTCCTTTCTACCTAAAATGCCTGACCCGGACAAGCCCGCCCTCCTGCCAAGCGGAGTAAGGCGGACGGGCCGGAACCAAAAATGTTTGCCACTAAGGCACTAAGCCACAAAGGATATATTTATTATTCTTTCTTCGTGCCTTGGTGCCTTAGTGGCAGAATGAAAAAAATTTTACCACAAAAAGCACAAAATTTCAGGTCTTATATCGTTAATTTTGTTTTTATATTTTCCACAACACGTTCGATGGGGATCGAAATCTGTTCTTTGGTGGTCATATTGCGTAAGATAACCGATCCTTGTTTAATTTCATTATCGCCGACGATCAGAACATGTGTTGCACCCAGCCGGTCTGCCCGTTTCATCTGGCTTTTTAAACTTTTATTGCCAAAATCCATCTCGGTATTAATCCCCTCAAGACATAACGCGGATTTCCATTCAAAGGCAAGGGACAGGCTCTTTTCACCCAGTGCAGCCAGATAAAGATCCGGCGTTTTGATAAAATCATTACGATTCAGCCCTGTAATTTCCGCCAGCCGGTCAAAACCGATGGCAAAACCGGTTGCCGGGGTATGGGGTCCGCCGAGCGCCTTAACCAGGCCATCGTATCTGCCGCCGCCTGCCACGGCACTCTGGGCGCCTAATGATCCGGTCTGAATTTCAAAAGTGGTTCGGGTATAATAGTCAAGGCCCCGGACCAGCCTTTTATCGATGGTAAACGGCACCTTGATTGCGTCAAGGGCTGTCTTGACGGTTTCAAAATGTTGGCTGCATGCCGGACATAAATAATCCAAAATAGACGGTGCATGCGCCATGGCCTCTCTGCAGGACGGCACCTTGCAGTCGAGCACCCGTAAGGGATTTCGGTCTTTTCGCCGGACACAGTCTGAACAAAGATTTCCGGTGCAAGATGTCAGAAAATCGGAAAGCACGGCTTTAAAGGTTGGGCGGCATTGCGGACAACCCAGCGAATTGATATGTGCTTCAACGTCGGAAACAGACAGTCTTGAAAATAAGGTTGCCAGCAGAAGAATCAGCTCAACATCAACAAGCGGAGAATCTACCCCGAAAACCTCCGCATTGATCTGGTAAAATTGCCGGTATCTTCCCTTTTGGGGCCTTTCCCGGCGAAACATGGGACCGATGGTAAAATATTTTTGAACCGGATCCGTTGAATACAGTTTATGCTGGATATAGGAACGACAAACAGATGCCGTTGCCTCCGGACGCAGGGTGATAAGACTCCCTTTTCTATCCGGAAAGGTGTACATTTCTTTTTCCACAATATCGGTATCTTCACCAATGCTCCTGGCAAACAGTTCCGTACGTTCCATAATGGGAATACGAATTTCCTTAAAACCGAAATCTTCAAAAAGAGACCGGGCGGTTTTTTCGATATGCTGCCAGAGTTCCACTTCCCCGGGAAGGATATCTTTAAATCCCCTGATTAATTGTATCATCCGTTATTTTTTGTCCCAGCGCAAAAGTTCGGTCACCTTGCTCAGGGTGCTTCCTTCTTTGATTTCTTCCCGGATGCGGTTTTCCTTCTCAAGCACGTCCACGCTCCGGTTGGCATATTCCACCGCCATGGCCCGCGGCAGCACCACAACCCCATCATCGTCACCCAGCAGCCAGTCTCCGGGTTCTATGTGCATATTACCCACCGTAATTGGAACGTTGATTTCTCCGAATCCTTTGGGCTCTCCTGCATTGGGCATGACAAGTCTGCTGAAAGCCGGAAATTTCATTTCTATGATTTCCGGACTGTCTCTGACCGCGCCATCAATGACCACCCCGGCCAGGCCCTTTTGTACGGCCGAATGGGTTGCCAGTTCTCCCCAGATGGCAGGCCCCGCTCCACCGGCATCAATGACGATAACATCACCGGGTTGGGCCACATCAATTGCCTGAACCGGTTTGGACCAATCTCCCGGATACGTTCTTACGGTAACCGCACGGCCCACCATTCGAATGCCGGGGAAAAGCGGTCGAATCCCTTGTAAAACGCCGCCCCGGTGCAGGGCATCGGAAAGATTGGCCGATGATACCATCTCCAGCATTTCCTTTATTTGCTCCTCTCCCTTTCTCTTAAAAAGGGTGGTACTAATGCTCTCACCGGTATCGATTCCCTTGCGGATTTCTCTGGATGCCTGTTCAGGGTCCATGGCCTTGCTGATGGCTCCACCGACAATAACTATAGAAGCACCGGCCGCCACCGCTTTTGCGGCGGTTTCTGAATTGATGCCCCCGGCCACTCCCACCGGAATTGTCAATGCCTGGCTGACCTGTCGTAAAATTTCAAAAGGATCTTTTCCTTCCATTTGCTCGTCAATGGCGCAATGGACCGTTACCATGTCCGCGCCTAATGATTCAACGAATTTGGCTCTTGGCACCACATCTTTAACCGCTATCATATCGACGACGATTTTAGCCCCATAGTTCTTGCCTGCCTGAATGCACTCCCGAATGGTCGCATCGCTGGATGCGCCAAGCACATCCACGATATTAGCACCGGCTTTGGCTGCAGTTTCAACCTCGGTTCTGCCGGCATCCATGATCTTCATATCCGCCACAATGGTTTTGTCAGGAAAAAGTCTTCGCAACTCCCGTACGGCATGGAGGCCTTCGCTCTTGATGAGCGGCGTGCCTGCCTCAAGCCAGTCAACCCCGCCGGCAATGCCGGCCTGGGCGTTTTTCAGAGCCCGTTTCAAATCCACAAAATCTAATGCCAACTGCAAAACTGGTTTCATGTTTCCTCCTTTATTCAATGACGGCATGTCGTGATGAAACACTGCCGACATTTTTTTTTCTTTTTTGATAAATTTCCAGAACTATCGCCTCTAGGAAAAGAAAGGCGGATTGTTCAAACAGGGAGCCGGCCATCTGCAATGAATAGGGCTCACCTTCACGACAAAGCTTTGTGGTTCCGGGAAGATGGATGCTCATATCAACAAGCGAGGCGACTCTAGATTCCATATTTCCCAAAATCCCATAAGTTTTGGCATGGTATTTTTTAGCACTCTTTACCGATTCTAACGTCGACGGAGTCTCTCCCGATCCGCTCAGGATAATGAGCAAATCATCTCGGGTAATGGCCGGAGTAATGGTTTCACCGCAAAAATACACAGAAAAGCCCAGATGCATCAGGCGCATACAAAAACAGCGAAGGATAAAACCGGCTCTTCCTTGGGCGGAGAAAAAAATGGATTTAGCATCCAATATTCTCCGGATAAAATCTTGTGCGGCTTTATCACCCAAGCGTTGCACCAAGGACCGGTTCTCCTCCAGGATAGCCTCGATCATCTCCCGGATGGTGAACTTTTTATCATTTTTATAACTTGTCGACATCAAATGATGTTTCAGGGTTACTCTCTGATACTATAAAAGTCTAAAGTTAACCTATTGAAAAAACTTGCTGTTAAAATTTTAAAGTATGGCGAAATGGTTTCAGTGTGTCAAGAAAATATTAACCACTTCTGCATATCCAATAAAATTGTTTTTGGGCTGACAGGGCTTGACTTGGAAGGTCTTGTTGATTATATCTTTTTCACGTAATCTTATAATACCTCAATTTTTTACGAATTGGAGCCTTTCATCTGAGAAGTAATAATTGACAACCGGAGGAAACATCAATGGATTTTAAGTATCATCTGGAAAGCGCCTGGAAAATGACATTGCAGTATATTGCCCCCCTAATATTCATGACTCTTGCCATGATTGCCATAAGCGTCATTACCTTGGGTATCCTGGCGCCGGTAACAATGGCCGGCTATATGCACTCTATTCTGCTGCTGATAAGAGAGAAACGCGAGCCCAAGGTTCAGGATATTTTTTCACAAATGCGACTTTTTCTGCCCCTTTTATGTTTCGGTATTGTTGTCTTCATTATAACCATGATCGGAATGATGCTTCTTTTCCTGCCCGGAGTAGCGTTTTTGATTGCAGTCTCATTCTGCTGCATCTACATGCTACCGCTAATGACAGACAAAAATATGGGCCTAATTGATGCTGTCAAGCAAAGTTATTTAATGGTTACAAAAGAGTCTATTGTGGATCATATAGTTGTTTTTATTCTATTTATAGGCATATCTGCGATTGGAAGCTCCGTATTTATAGGTTCTCTTTTTACTCAGCCTCTGGCGACAATATTTCTGCTGTCAGTCTATGAAACGCTCGGAAAGGCAACGCCTGCGACACCACCGGGTCCGCCTCCTCCTCAACCGCCCGTGACCGGAGAATAATTAAACGTCTCGTATTTTATAAGCCATTGAAAATAAATGAGGAATTTTGAGGCTTAAACACTTATTTCGAATATGGAATAGTGGAATACTGGAAGATTGGTTTTTATAAGGAT
>Ga0272444_10000506_pt1 | contig 41089 bp, 32 predicted proteins | sample SSMForm13_FD_201033 | JGI IMG/M metagenome (GOLD analysis project Ga0272444, IMG submission 201033) | Marine sediment archaeal communities from Little Sippewissett salt marsh, Falmouth, MA, United States - SSM-Form-13 | ecosystem: Environmental > Aquatic > Marine > Wetlands > Sediment ... | reverse complement strand
GGCGGAAACGGTATCTAAACATGGACCTTCTCAAGGATCAGGAACTGGAAGAACAGATGGAGGCAGCTACCGCCTGAACCATGACTGGGGCGCTGCTGAAAAAAGCGAAAAATTCTTTACACTACCAACCATTTGCCTGTGCATACTGGGGATACTGTTGGGGACAGAATCAAAGAATAAAAAAAGGGATTAGGTTTTCACCTAATCCCTTGATATTGTTGGTAGCGGGGGGCGGATTCGAACCACCGACCTTCGGGTTATGAGCCCGACGAGCTACCTGACTGCTCCACCCCGCGACAGAATCTCATAAGATAGCAGTCCGGTGCACTGACGTCAAGGGTTATTGTGAGAGGAAGGTAAGATTTTTCTGAGGAACGGGTTCAACGTGTGTTTCATCCGCATGGGAGCCGAATGATGAAGGTGGCGCCCTTGCCTGGGCGGCTCACGGCCGAGAGCTCCCCGCCGTGGGCCTGGATGATCTTGTAGGAGATGGCCAGGCCCAGGCCCGACCCCCGCTCCCGGGTGGTGAAGAAGGGCTCGAAGATGTGCTGGAGGTCTTCTTCGGAGATGCCCAGGCCTTCATCGCTGATGCGGATCTCGATGCCGTCCGGAATGCTTCCGGAGACAATGGTGATCATGCCCCCTTCGCCCATGGCCTCGATCCCGTTGGAGATGATGTTGATGAAGACCTGCTTGAGTTTGTCCGGGTCGCAGGTGATCTCCTCCAGGTTCGGGTCGAGGTACTCCATGATGGCGTAGCGTTCCGGGGAGTAGGCCGCCCCCATGACTTTGATCACGTCCTGAAGCACGGAGTTCACGTCGGCCTGGCGTTTTACGAGCCGGTACTCCTTTGTGAAGTCCCCGAGATCGAGCACGAGGCGCTCCACCCGTGCGACCTCCTCTAAAATCATGTCCAGCTTCTGGAGGACCCGCTCGTCCTCCATGGCGTTTCGGATCTGGCTCGTGAACCCGCCGATGATCATGAGGGGGTTCTTGAGCTCGTGCACCACGTGGGCCACGGCCTCTCCCACCGCAGCCAGGCGCTCGGACTGGAGGAGCATCTTTTCCAGGCGCTTGCGCTCCGTGATGTCCCGGATGATCGCCGTGATCGTGATCCCGGACTCCAGCTCCAGGAAGCTGAGGCTCAGCTCGATGGGAAACTCCTCGCCGGTTTTCCGCCTGGCGGTCAGGCTGATGGTCCGCCCCACGAGGGAGGCCTCCCTGCGCTCCAGAAACCGCCGCACGTAGCGGCTGTGGTCCCCGTATTTCTCCGGGACCAGGATGCCCAGGTCCCTGCCCATCACCTCCTCCCGGGTATAGCCGAAGATCCGCTCGGCGGCATTGTTGAACAGGGTGATCTCGTGGCTCTCGTTGATGCTCAGGACGGCGTTGGTGGCGGTGTCCAGGATGGATCGGAACCGCTGCTGGGAGGCCCGGAGCTGTTCGATCAGGGTGCGGAAGCGGGTCTCATCCCTGGCGATTTCCATGAAGTACTGGATTCGTTCCTCTCCGGGCACCAGGATGGGATACATGATGAGCGCGAGCTCCCGGTTGTGCCCCTTGGGGTCCAGGTGCCGGTAGCGGGACTCCACACGGGTCCCGGTCTCCACGGCGCGCGAAAGCGGGCATCCCTTCTCTCCCATGTGACAGGGGGCCCCGGACTCCTCTTTGATCTCGTAGCACTTGCGGCCCAGAATGGCCTTCTTGTCCAGTCCGTAACGCTCCAGCATGACCCGGTTGGCGTCCTGCACGTTGAACTCCCGGTCGAGGACCAGGATCTCCTCGCTGATGCCGTCGAACACGGTGTTCAGAAAGAGGTTGTGGATGCGGAGCTGTTCGAGCTCCTGATCCCGTTGCGCGAGTTCCCTGCGAAGCCGCTCGATTTCTTCCTGTTCTTCTCGGTGATGGTCATCATCCATGACTCTCCCCCACACCCGGCGTGTAGAAAACATACTGGCAGGAAAGGACCGCAAACATCCTCTCGATCCCCTGATGAACGGCATGGTACAGGCTCGTTAGCTTTTCGGCGCTTTCGAGCTCGCGGCGATACGCATCGAAGTTGTAAAAGCGGGGGTCGATGGGAAAGAGGACCTGATCAATGGCCCCGTACCAGTTCACGTTCAGGGTCTGCTTGAGGGTCATGACCTTGCGGTAGAGGTCGCGAATCGCATGGGTCCGAAGAAGGGGACTCACCTGGTTGATCATGCAGTCCACGAGCCCGGCCAGGTAGTACACGTCCTGCATGCTCTTTTCGTTGTCCTTGTGCAGGTACAGGCCCCTGGCGGTGTGGCTCATGCCGCCGCGGAGCACGAAATGAGGCGGAAGACACGGGACGCCAATGCGGCCTTCGCGGAGGTTTTCGCCCCGTTGCCGTTCCAGGCGCTCGGACTGGGTGCGGAGCATCATGACGAAGTCGGAGCTCTCCCAGCCGGCCCGCCGAAACTCCAGGGGCCGGGTCGTGATGAGATTGTCGGGCGGCCGGTTCCGCCGTTCGTTCAGGTCGATGACCTTCGCCATGATGCCTTCCCCGGCGGGGTCTTTCCCCCTGGATCAGGGCCGCGGATGGTGCTTCTCGTGTAGCTGCTTGAGCCTCTCCCGGGTCACGTGGGTGTAGATCTGGGTGGTGCTGATGTCCGCGTGCCCCAGCATAACCTGCACGGACCGGAGGTCCGCGCCTCTCTCCAGGAGGTGGCTCGCAAAGGCGTGCCGGAGACCGTGCGGCGTGATGCCTTTTCGAATCCCGGCAAGCCGTCCATACTGCTTGATGATTTTCCAGAACCCCTGCCGCGAGAGCGAACCGCCCCGGGCGTTCAGAAAGACGTGGGCCAAGGCCCGCCTCCGGGCCAGCGCTTCGCGGCCGGTTTGAAGATAGGCCGTGATCGCATCCCGGGCCTTGTCCCCCATGGGCACGACACGCTCCTTGTCTCCCTTTCCCAGGACCCGTACGAACCCCACCTCCAGGTTGACCCCCTGGAGACGCAGCCCCACGAGCTCGGATACCCGAAGGCCCGTCGCGTACAGGAGCTCGAGCATGGCCCGGTCCCGCAATCCGATCGGGGTCGAGGGGTCGGGCTGTTCCAGGAGCCGCTCCACCTCGTCCGGGCTCAGGATGTCCGGGAGCCGCCGGGGGAGCTTGGGGGCTTCCACGAGCCGGGCCGGGCTTGTCTCGATTCTTCCCTCGGAGACCAGGAACCGGAAAAACATGCGAACCGCGGTGAGGTTCCGGGCAATGCTTCGAGGCGAGAGCCGCCCGAAGAGCTCTCCCAGGAACGCGGAGACGTCCTCGCGCGTCGCACTCTCGGGCCTGCGGCCGAGCCGTTCCAGGAACTCCAGAAAGCGGACCAGGTCGCGGCTGTACCCCTGTATCGTGTTCGAGGACAGGCCCCGCTCCACCTGAAGGTGGGCAATGAACTGGTCCAGCGCATGATCGGTCTGGGAAGGCGTCATGGCAAAGCGTTCCGATCCGGGTAATTGTTGTGGGGCGAAGCGGCCGATCCGGTTTCAAGAAGGGGGGCCGCATTCCAGGGGGCGATCCGGCGCAGGCTCAGAGGTCCAGGAAGTGGTCCGTGCGGGTCAGGATACGCGGGCCGGATTTTTCCACCACCACCATTTCTTCGAGACGCACGCCGCCCTCTTCGGGCAGGTAGATCCCGGGCTCCACCGTGACCACCATGCCGGCCTCGAGGCGGGTGGGCTTTCGAGGCGCAAGGCGCGGCCGCTCGTGCGCGGCCAGGCCCACCCCGTGGCCGAGGGAGTGGCCGAAGTAGTCCCCGAACCCGGCCTCGCGAATGATGTCGCGGGCGATCCGGTCCGGGTGCGTGGTCTCCACGCCCGGCCGAACGGCCTCCAGCGCAGCCAGTTGGGCCCGGCGTACGGTCCGGTAAACCGTTCGAAAGCGTTCGCTCGGTTCGGCGTTTCCCGGGAAAACGGTCCGGGTCATGTCACAGCAGTACCCCTCCACGCGCACGCCCACGTCCACGACCACGGGTTCGCCGGGTTGAAGCGCGCGCTCCGAGGGCACGGCGTGGGGGAGGGCGCCGTTCGGGCCGGAGGCGACAATGGGATCGAACGCCATGCCCTCTGCCCCGCCCTCCCTTGCCAGGCCTTCGATCTCCCAGGCGATCGCCTTCTCCGTTCGCCCCGGGGTCATGCGGGGAACCACCTCGTCCAGGATCGCTCCCATGAGGTCCGAGGAACGTTCCATGGCCTCGATTTCCTCGGGGGCCTTGATCTCCCGCAGTTTCTCGACCACGCCGCGAAGGGGCTGAAGCCGTACCGCGGGATCCATGGCCTTGAGGGCCCGGTGGACCCGCCGGTGCAGGCCCCAGGTCAGGAAACCCGGTTCAAAGGCCAGGCACTGCGTGCCGAGCCGTTTCAGCAGCTCCGGCAGGCTCTCCACGAAGTCCTTGTGGATGGTCACCACCTCGGTGTCCACCACCTGGGCCTCGGCCTCCGTGGTGTATCGGGAGTCCGTGACCAGGAGGGCGTCCTTTTCCGTGATGAGGAGGTAGCCGGCCGATTCGTCGAGCTGTACGTCCGAGGCACGGAATCCCGAGAGATAACGGCGGTTTTCAGGGCGCACGACCCACAAGGTATCCGGGGCCAGCCGGGCGAGCCGTTTTCTCAGGCCTGCAAGGGTGTTTCGAAAAAATGTGCGGTTCATCCGTCTCCCGATTTTGCAGAGGACGTCCGTGTCCTCAGGAACAGGAATAATTTATCAAAGTCGCCGGTCGATTGCAATGCGACCCCGGCGCAGAACCACGGGGCGGGGCCCGGAGGACACCCCGACGAGGCGGTGATGCCCTTTAGAAGGTAAAACGAAACGCCAGGCCCACGTCCTCTCCCGAGGTAAAGGCGCCCAGGCGGCCGGGCAGCTCGTTCAGGAAGTCCTCCCGGGTCTTGCGGTTGGATCGGTGGGCGCAGTTGACGGCGCTGTAGATGTTTCCCGTGTACCAGCCCAGCTCCATGAATCCCAGCAGACCGCCCAGGGCCTTGTGATCGTGGTCAAAGGCCTCGATGGCGGCCCAAGTAAACAGCCCGTTCATCAAGAGGGAAACCGTGGCGTCCTGGTAGCGCTCGCAGTAGGCGTGACCCAGGCCGGGGAGCACGCCCGCGAGGACGCCGGCGGTCCAGGGAGACTTGGCGGGGAGCTCTTCCCCGCGGAGGCTCATTTCGGAGAGGTTCAGGGCACGCTCCCGGAGGGGGCTCGATTCCGGGACATCGGCAAAGGTCCTGGAGGCGTCCTGCCAGCGCCCTGCCTCCATCCGGGCCCAGCCCAGCCTGTACCGGGCCTCGTCCGCGGCCTCGCTCTCCGGGTAGGCGGCCAGGATTCGCTCGAAGTAGTAGGCCGCCTCATCGGGGACCCCCTGCTGCCGGTAAGAGTCTCCGATGAGGAAGAGGGACCGGGCTTCCACCGGGTGGAGACGGTAGGTGTCGTGTACCTCCCAGAGGATTTTTCGTGCCCGCTCGTACCGGTTCATTTTCATGTAGCACCATCCCGCGCGGCAATGCGCCTCGGGCACACGGGCGTCCTCGGGGAAGAAGTAGACGAACCGCTCCAGCTCCTGTGCGGCGCGATCATACTCCTCCCGCTCCACGTAGTGCTGCGCAAACGCGAGCTGTTTTTCGCTGTCCAGAACGATCTGGTCGGAAAGGGCCGTCGAGGGCAGCAAAAGGAGCATCGCAAAAACAGGAGCAAGCATCCCCAAGCCTCGTGGGTACATGGTCGCCTCCGGAGACGAATGCGGGCGGCCCGGGGCCTGACCCGCAAGAAAAACGGATAAATCGAATTATCTAAGAAGAATAGGTAGCCGAGGCCGATCCGGAAGTCAAGGCGGGACACCGACCCCGGTTGACAAGCCCTCTTTCCCTTGGTACTACCTTTCGAAGGATTTGCGGGAACCCTCCCGAATTTCTCTCAAGGCATGAGTAGAAAGGGGGGAGAGCGCCTACGGCCGGCCGCTCCACAGCGCCGGCCGCCTTGTTCCGGGGCGCCCTTTCCGACCGTCATGAATCAAGGGAAAACCGTCGAATACATCGATCAGGGGAAATTCATCTGCGCGCTCTGTCTGGAGGACCGCGGCGGGAAGCTCCACGTGCTCACTCCGTCGAATCGCGAAGCCAACCTGTCTCCCAAGCGCGTGCTCCTGGTCTCGAACACGGCCCTGATCGACCCGTTCCAACCCCGTGACGAAGTGCTCACCCGTCTCCGTAACGCCGAGGAGCGGCGGGACCGGCTCAAGAACAACGTGCACGTCCGGGAGCTCTGGGAGCTCATCCACGATGAGAACGAGGCCTTTGACTACGACTACCTGGCTGAGCTCTCCTTCGGCGAGGTCGTGGACGACGATCACGTATCGGCCCTGGTCCGGGCGCTCTTCGAGGACAAGCTCCACTTCAAGCTCAAGGACGGGCGGTTCCAACCCAACTCGAAGCAGCGGATCGAGGAGATCCTTCGGCAGCGGGAAGAGGAAAGGCGTCGGGAACGCGTCCTGAGCCAAGGCTCGGACTGGTTGCGAAGGGCCTTGGACGGGGAGCGCCCGCCCATGCCCTCCTGCATCCAGGAGGTGGTCCGCCTGGTGAGCGACCTCGCCCTGTACGGGGACGATGCGCCGGAGTACAAGCAGGCCCGGGAGCTGCTTTCCAGGACGGGATACTCCGATGCCCGGTCCGCGCGTCACATCCTGGTGTCCCTGGGGATCTGGGGGGAGGACCAGGACCTGGACCTCCTGCGTCTCCAGATTCGGACCACGTTCAGCGACGCCCTGATGGAGTATGCGGAGCAGTTGAGGGCCGTTCCCGTGGACACGGACTCCCGGGAGGACCTGCGTCACCTGGAAGCCATGACCATCGACGGACCAGCCACCCGGGACTTCGATGACGCCTTGAGCCTGGAGGACAAGGACGGGGCCCTGGAGCTCGGGGTGCACATCGCGGATGTCGCGGGAATCATTGAGCCCGAATCCCCGCTGGACCTCGAGGCGCGCCAGCGAGGGGCCTCCCTGTACCTGCCCCGGCAGCATATCCCCATGATTCCCCCGACCCTGAGCCAGGACACCTTGAGCCTGAAGCAGGATGTGGACCGGCCCGCCATCAGCCTGCTCTGCCGGCTGGATCCGGAAGGCGCGGTGTTGAGCTACCGGTTCGTACCCAGCATGATCCGGGTGAAGCACCAGTTCACCTACGACGAGGTCAATGAGCGGCTCGACCAGGACGCGCGCTTCCTGCGGATGCATGGGCTGGCCACGGAGCTTCAGAATCGGCGCATCGAGCAGGGGGCCCTCGTGCTCTCCGTGCCCGAGGTGTCGATTCGCGTGAACGACGACGGGAGCGTTTCCCTTCGCATGCTCGAGCAGGACACGCCGGCGCGCATGCTCGTGGCCGAGTTCATGATTCTCTACAATGCCCTGGCCGCCCGATTTTGCAGGGATCAGGGTATCCCCATCCTCTACCGCGGCCAGGGGGAGCCCACGGACCGGTTGAGCGCGCAGGAACTGGACCCTCTTTTCTACGTGTTCATGCAGCGGCGAAAGCTTCAGCCCATGATGGTCGACACGGACCCGAGCCCGCACGCCGGCCTGGGCCTGGACGCCTATACGAACATCAGCTCTCCGATTCGGCGCTACCTGGACCTGGCGGTCCAGCGACAGATTCGAAACACCCTCCTTGGAAAGCCCCTGCTCTACGACGGCGAGGCCATGGACAAGATCCGCATGACGGTTCAGGCGAGCCTGAAGGACCTGGCCACGGTCCGGCGAAACCGGACCCGATACTGGATTCAGAAGTACCTTCAGCAGAACCGCGGTCTCCACATGGATGCCCTGGTCCTCTGGTCCACTCGGAGCAAGCACCGGCTTCTCCTCACGGACGTGCTGCTGGTGACGGAGATGAAGCGGAAGAACGGCAGGGATTTCAGCCCGGGCCAACGCATTCGCGTGTCCGTGGAAAAGAGCGATCCGTGGGAGGATGCACTGAATCTGGTCCCTGTGGAGATCGGCGAAGGGGAAAAGGGCTGAGACGCGCCGGGGTGAAAGCGTTATGGGGATGAGGAGAGATAGACCGACCCCAGCACCATGGACCCTTTTCGAACCACCGCCTCGCATCGGCCGGTGCCCTTGGGCAGGCGCAGGTCCGCAAGCTTTCCGTTCTCGCCCCGGTGAAGGGTGTGCCCGTTGATGCGAAGGTGCACGTCCTTCTCCTGGAAGAGGTTGGTTTGAATCGCTTCCACGCGCAGGCTGTTCACCCCGGCCAGGGACAGGGTGTCGCCCGGCTTCAGACCCACCAGGTCCCGATCATTCAGGCACAGGAGCAGGTAGTCCAGCCGGGGGCGACGGAGGCGCACCAGGAGACGCCCCAGCACCTTCTCATCGCTGTTTCGGCTCACCAGGATTTCGTAAAGGTTCCCCTCCCGGTTCAAGGCGTAGCGTTTCATCAGGGCTTTATCGTCCGTGTGGATGCGGAAGCCCCGGTCCTCTCCCGTGTTGTTCTCCCGGTTCCCCACGAATCCCTTGAAGTTCACGGTCACCCGTTCCGGCCCCATGTCCGGCTGGATGCCTTGAATCGTGAGCGTGTCCCCGCGAACGAGGTCCAGGGTTTCGCCGTTCTCGAGCAGGAGCCGCCGTCCCTGGGTCTCGACCACGAACCCGGTGACCCGATCGTCGGTAGGGGAGGAAGGCGTGGTCAAAGGGACGTCTTTGGTGCGGGAAGACCGGCGTGAGGAGAGCTTGATCGGGATCTCGGCGAACGTATGATTGTCCTTCCGTACGATGATGCTCGTGTTCCCCACGATCTGAAAGTCCTTTCGAAAGTCGTTCAGGTCGCCGTGACCCAGGATATCCAGGCTCAATCCCCGCTCGTAGTTCGATTCGATGTGGGTCACCCGGATCCGGTTGTTCGGGTCCAGGGCGAGGGTCTCCCGGTCCTTGATCACGATCGGGGTCCGACCGTTGACGGAGATCACGAGGTACTTGAGCTCGGGCGGGTCCAGCACCAGGCCGGGGGACTCCGGCACGATCCCGAAAAGCTTTTTGAACTCGTTGATGACCAGGTTGTGATACCGCACCTTGAGGTCCACCGAGGGGAGAAACTTGGAGGTTTCCACCCCAAAGGCCGGGATGTGCCGCTCGGTGAGGGCATAGAACGTGGCGGACATCCGTTGCTCCTTGTGCGGGCTGGTGGGCGCCCCGGTCTTCGTGTTCATGAAGTGGAATCGGTGGAGCTCGTTGTCGATCTGCGGATTCACAGCGGCGATCACCTTGCGGGCCATGTCGCCGAGTCGAATGACCCGGTCCGTCCCGGGCACGGTGTAGGTCTCACAGTCGGAGATGATGGACTGCCCGAAGCGCATGGGGTTCCGCCACTTGTTGATGTAGGTGGGGTTGTAGTAGCCGGCCCCGTCGTGGAGGTTCAGGAGATAATCGCTTTCCTGAATAAGGTCCTTGAGGATGCCGACGATGCGGTCCTCCATGGTGTCCGGATCGGACTTGCGGGCAAACTTACGGTTCATGTCCCCGTTCACCCCGCGCCGATTCAGGATGATGGAGTTAAAGTTGGCCCGAGGCACCACGATCAGATTTCCCTTCTCCAGGCTCATGTCCGCGTACAGGTCGGCGCTGAGAAACCCCCCGGGCTCGTTCCCCTGGATACCGCCGATGAGCATGAGGGTCTTGCCGGGCTGCTTACCGCGAATCTTGTAGATGTTCAGTTCGTAGGCAGTGTTGGGAAAGTGGACGATGTGCTCCCGCTTGGCGCGCGCACACATGGGAGACCAAGCCCCGAATGCAAGGAGGAAGGTCAAAACGAATGCAGTCAGGACCCCGGCGGCCCTTCGGGACTCAGGACGCATGATCCACCTCAAAGGGCGTGTCGTAGATCAAGCGCCCCGCGTTGTCGTACACCACGATGCGAATCGTCGTGGGCGCCCTGTGCTCCGGGCCGACGTCGAACCTTCCCTGAACCGGCTTGAACCGCTGGATGATAAAGGGCTGTCCCAGCCGGTAGCTGACCGGGAGGCCGTTCTCCACGCTGCCCCGGGGGTAGACCTCCCACCACGTGTCCCCGTTCTCCGTGCCCGAGGCCAGGATGTGGACGTATCCGCTCACGGGGTCCTCTCCGCGGTTGACGTTCGTGAGGTTGAAGTCGACCAGAAAGAGGCCGGGCTCTATGTTGAAGACCAACTTTTCCACGTCCACGATATCGGATGCCGGCTCCTCGGGGGGGGCTTCCTCTTCTTCCCGGACTTGCTGGGCTTCTTGCGGGGGCTCCGCCGCCACGGTTTCCGGCTCCTGCGGAGGCGCCTCCACGGCCGGGCCCTCTTGTTGCGTCTCTGCCGCGGGTTTCATTTCCTGCTTCTCAAGGGACTCGATGTAGGCCTCCAGGAGGATGACATGCTGCTTGAACTTGAAGAGCGCCCGCTCGGCCTTTTCCAGCTTCAGCGCGATCTCGTCGATGCGTGCCTCCTGGACCCTGCTCGTTTGGCGAAGGTCCACCCAGCGGTTGAACACCAGGACGGAGGCGGGGAGGTAAAGGGCGAGAAACAGGAGAGACCAGAAAATTACGTGAGGGGAGATCTTGAAAGAGCGCACCTTTCCCATGCGCCCCATGATCATGACGGTCCACCGTTGGGACTTCCCTGAATACCCCTTGGCCGTTACGCCGGGTTCTCCTCGAGGGCCTTCCATTCCTCTTGCTTGATTTTCCACGTGTCACCCCTCTTGATGAGGAGGAGTTCCTTCAGGCCGTAATCCCTGTAGTCGTCGGCCTGGTAATCCTGCTTAAAGGTGACCTTGGCCTTGTTCTCTCCCTGAAGCTCGATCCGCAGGTCTTGAATCTCTACCCGTACGGACCGGTGCTTACGATTCAGATTCTTCCGGTGGCGTTCCCAGGCGCGCACGTCCATGCTGCGCGAGCGGAAGGACGGATCGTAGCAGGCCATGTAGTCCTGAATGTCTTGGCCCTCCCAGGCGCGCTCCCAGCGTTCCACGAGCGCTTGAATCAGGATCGAGGGATCGGGCCGGGACGGACGTCGCTTCTTGCTTCGCTCATCCACCGCGCTGAAGTACTCGCCCACGATTTTCCACTCGTCGCTGTTCCGGCGCAGGTAGAGTCGCTTCTCTCCATGGCTGTCAAAGGACGGGCTCTTGTAATGCTGCTGGAATTTGGCGAGCACCGTGCCATTGTGCCTGAGAAGTCGCAGGTTGTCGATCTCCACGTGAATCCAGGGATACTTCTGGGCCAGTCGCTGCTTGTACTCCCGCCAGGACTCCAGGTCCATTCCCTTGGCGTGGAAGGTGTCCCCGTAAAACGTGATGTACTCGTCGATCCGTTTGCTCTCCCAGGAGCTGCGCCACCCCTCGATCAGGAGTTCCAGGGCCACCCGTTCCTTTTCGAGCTTGATGGGGTCGACCATCTCCAGCTTGGAGCTGATGACCGTGGGGGTGTCGTTCAGCTCGATGTACTGGGCCAGGGTGTCGATGTTCCCGTTCTCGAGCGCAATGCACCCGTTGGTGTCGTTCGGCTTGAGCGGCTTGTTCGTCCCGTGGAACCAGATCCCGTATCCGTCCCTGCCCTCCTTCCGGTCCAGGGGGTTCGGGTAGTCCACGGGAAAGGCCCGGGTCCCATAGATGGGGGTCAGCTCCCTCTCCCCAAACGCCCCGGTGAAGAAGTAGATTCCCTCGGGGGTCTTCTTGTCGTTCCGGCGGTTCTTGGGACCGCGATTTTCCCCTGTGGAGCAGCGGTAGGTTCGTACGGGCCGGGTGAGGTCCTGGGTGCGGTAGATCAGGACCTTCTGTGCCGCCTTGTCCACGAGGATCGCGTACTCGCTGTTGTTCTCCGGCCATCGGATCAGTGCGGCCGGTACTTTTACCCCCGCCGTTTTTCTGGTGCGCTTGGCCTCTGACGGAGGCGTTCCGGGCCAGATAAAGGCCCCCACTAGGGCGGCGGCCAGGAACCATGGGATGAAAAGGAGGAACGATCCGGGAAGTCTGCTTTGTTTCTTCATGGTGCTTTGCCCGGGGTTTCCGTGGTGGTGACAGCGTCGCACAGCGCCGGCGGTCTCTCCCAACGAATCCGAGGATGCGAAAAACACCGGTTTTCCCCCGGGCCGCTCCCCGCACAATCGGTGCGGGCGTTTCGACAAACCGGTCGGTTCGCAGGTCGGCGCATGTCCTCTGGGCTAGTTTCCGAAGACCCTCTCGAACAGCTCGTCCACATGCTTCAAGTGGTAGTCCACATCGAAGACCTCTTCGATGTCTTCACGCTTCAGGTGCTCCAGCAGCTTTTCATCCTCCAGGAGCAGCGTCTTGAAGTCCCGGCCCGTGTCCCAGACCTTCATGGCGTTTCGCTGCACGAGCTCGTAAGCGTCCTTGCGCTTCATCCCCCGTTCGGAAAGCCGGACCAGGACCTGCTGGCTGAAGATGAGCCCCTGGAGCTTGTCCAGGTTGCGTTTCATGTTCTCGGGGTAGACCACGAGACCGCGAAGAATGCCGGTGATCCGATGCAGCATGAAGTCCGCCAGGATCGTGCTGTCAGGACCGATGACCCGCTCCACCGAGGAGTGGCTGATGTCCCGTTCGTGCCACAGTGCGATGTTCTCCATGGCGGCCAGGGCGTTCGTGCGCAGCAGGCGGGCAAGACCCGAGATGTTCTCGCACCCGATGGGGTTCTTCTTGTGCGGCATGGCCGAGGAGCCCTTCTGCCCCTTGGCAAACGGCTCCTGGGCCTCCAGGACCTCGGTTCGCTGGAGGTGTCGAATCTCCACGGCGATCTTCTCCAGGGTCCCGCCCAGGACGGCCAGGGCCGAAAAGTACGCCGCGTGTCGGTCCCGCTGCACGACCTGCGTGGAGATCTCGGCCGGCCGAAGCCCCAGCCGTTCGCATACCCGGGCCTCGATCTTCGGGGACACATTGGCAAAGGTCCCCACCGCACCGGAGAGCTTGCCCACGCTGATGTCCTTGAGGGCCGCCTCCAGCCGCTCCCGGTTGCGCCGCATCTCCGCGTGCCACAGGGCAAGCTTCAGCCCGAAGGTGATGGGTTCGGCATGGATCCCGTGCGACCGGCCGATCATCACCGTGTGCTTGTGTTCGTGAGCCCGCTCGCGGAGCACGTCCATGAGGGCGGTCACATCCTCGATGATCAGGACCATCGCTTCCTGGAGGAGAAGGGCGAAGCTCGTGTCCAGGATGTCCGATGAGGTCAGCCCCATGTGAATGAAACGGGACTCCGGGCCCACGTACTCGGCCACGTTTTCCAGGAATGCGATCACGTCGTGCTTGGTCTTTTCCTCGATCTCCAGGATGCGCTCCACGGAAAACCCGGCCTTCTCTCGGATGACCCGGGCCGCCTCTTTCGGGATCAGGCCTTCCTCGGCCATGGCTTCGCAGGCCTGGATCTCCACCTCGAGCCACTTGGCAAAGCGGTTCTCGTCCGTCCAGATGCGCCCCATTTCAGGACGGGTGTATCGTGGTATCATGCGCGTCCCCGTGCTGGATCCTCACCCTCTGAGAAAACGGCCAGGGTGAGCGTGGGAAAAAGATGTAAAATTATGTATAATTGACACACAATTATAAGAATAAAAACGTAGAAATCAAGTTTTTTTTGCTTTCTCTACCATTTCGTACCAAGGGGGCTCAAGAAGAATGTGCCGGCGGGGTCCTCTTCTACAGCAGGATGCGGTTTTCCAGGGAGCGGGTCTCCCCGGCCGAGATCACCCGAATGGCCGGGCGTCCGCGCACCGGGCATTTGTTCTCGCAAATGCCGCATCCCACGCACGTTTTCAGGTCCACGGAAGGGAGCTGCACGAATGCTTCTCCCGGGCCATCCGCCCTGGGGACCGAGGCCTCGTGAAAGAAGATCGCCTTGGGGGACGTGGGGCAATGCTCCTCGCACACGATGCAGGGCCCGTTCCCGGACCAGGGCAGGCAGCGCCCCCTGTCCACGTAAGCGGAACCGATGCGAAGGGGCGTTTCGATTTTTTCACGCACCGTGATCTTTCGAATGGCCCCGGTCGGACACACGCTGGTGCAGAGCGTGCACGTGTACTCGCAGTAGCCCTGAACCATGTCCAGCCGGGGGGTCCAGAATCCGGCCATGCCGGCCTCGCCAAGCGTGGGCTGGATCGCGTTCGTGGGGCAGACCTTCATGCAGAGCCCGCATCGTTGGCAGCGCTGAAGAAACGCGCTTTCCTCGAGGGATCCGGGAGGTCGAATCAGGCGCGGGTCCGGGACCCCGGTCACCCGGCGGTCCAGCCTGCCGAGGAACGGGAGGGAAACCCCGGCCAGGAGCCCGCCCAACACGGCCCGACGCCCCATGTCCGGCGCCGGGTTGAGGCGGGGTTTCTGCCAGGCGAGACGAAAATGGAGCGCGTCCTCCGGGCAGACGTCGAAGCAATTGAAACAGAGCACGCACTCCGCCGGCTGCCAGGGCAGGCCCGGTTCCGGGGAGGCGGCTCCCTGGCAGTGCGCCGTGCACCGCCCGCAGTGGGTGCAGGCGTCTTCGTCCTTTTCGAGGCGAAGCACGCGAAAGCGGCTGAAAAGCCCCAGCAAAGCGCCAAGCGGGCACAGGAACCGGCACCAGAACCGCGGACGAATCCGGTTCAGAAAAAGCACGAAGAGGAACAGGAATCCGATAAAGGCCGCCGTCTGAAAGCCCGTGTGCCCGTATCCGAACACCGGCGCGACCAGGACTTCCGCCCCGTAGCTCAAGAGATTCAGCACCTTGATGTCGCTCTGGGCCAGGGCGTTGAATCCCGCCTTGAGGAGCTCGCCCGTGCCGGGAAGAATCGCCAGGCTAACGGACCGGAAGAGAAAAGAGATCGGGTCCATCCAGCCGGCTGCGTTCAGCCCGAAAACCGCGGAGACGAGCAGGGCGATCAGCACGAAGTACTTGACGCGCTGGAACGGCGTCCGTCGCGACGCCTGGATGCACTGACTCCCCTTTTGTGCCGGACGGATCGATCCGGCAAGGTGGTGAATCGTCCCGAAGGGGCAGATGAAGCCGCAGAAGAAGCGGCCGAACACCAGGGTGATCACCAGGATGCCCGCGGCCCAGGCCGCACCCTCGACGAGGACACGTGCCGAGAGGAGGGTGCTGAGCGCCACGAGCGGGTCGAGCTCGAAAAAAAAGGACACCGGCCAATCGATGTGCAGGCCCGCATCCTCTTCCGAGACGATCAGCGAGTAGTTCTGGTAGATATCCTGGGGGAGCCGGCTCTCCACCAGGAACAGGAGAAAGAGCACGAGAAAGACCGCCTGGCTGATTCTTCGAATGCGGACAAGGCGGCGCGCTTTCAAAGCGTCACCCTCCGGGTGTCCAGGGTTTTGCCGTCCGCCGTGCCCAGCCCCTGCTGCGCGGCAAGACGCACGGCCCCAACGGATGCGGCGTCCAGGTTGAAGAGCCCGGCAGCCCGGGCGTCCGCTGCGACCGGATCATCGCTCAGGATCAGGGTGTCACGTGCGGCCACGTCCTCCGGGCTTCCGCCCGAGGGCCCGTTTCGGATCAGGACCCGAATGCCGTCCACCAGGGTCAGCGTGGGTCGAAAGAACTGCGCCAGGTCCACGATGGTCTGGTGTATGTCCTGGTGCAGGGCGTATCGGCGTCCCCCCACCCCGCCGATCCAATTTTTCATGCCCACGGTGAGCGTGCTCAGGCCGTGGGTCTTGGCAATGGGCAGGTTGATGAGGCAGTCCGCCTCCACCAGGGGGGTGAACACGGGCCACACGTCCAGGCGTTCGCCTTGAATGCGCATGTCCCGCATCAGGGAGTTCCGTGGGAAGACCAGGTCCGCGCCGGTCCTCTGGGCGACCTGTCCCGCCCCGCTCAGGGTGAAGCAGCGACGGGCGTCGTGGATCGTGTGATCCACGATGCGAACCGTCTTGGCGCCGGCGTCCTGGCAGAGCTGAATCACCGCCTCCAGCACCTCCGGATGGGTGGTTGCGGCCAGCTCCGGCCGCCGGGCCCAGGAGAGGTTCGGCTTGAGCGCCACCACGTCGCCGCGGGAAACGAACCGCTTCATGCCTCCAGCCTCGTCAAAGACCTTTCGGACCAGGGCCCTGACCTCGTAGCCCGGTGTGGTTCCGACGCCCTCCACGAGAAAGCCTCGGGGTGCGCCGCTCTCGGCCCCCCAGGCCCGGACACCGCCGGTGATTCCACACACGGACAGGAGCCCGCCGATGCGCGCAAGCCTCTTCAGGGACTCCCTTCTCGTGATGCCTGTGATTAAATCTCTCATGATGCCAAGCCCTCCTTCCAACACACGTTCGAGATCACGGTTCCCCCAACGGGCCCCGCGGGCATCCGGGAAACAAAGGAACGGCCCGGGTCCTCTGATTCGGGCTACGAGGCCTCCAGGGCCTCTAGAATCGCCGGCAGGAACACGGGCAGGTCGTCCGGGGTGCGGCTGGTGATCAGGTTCCCGTCCTTGACCACGTCCCGGTCGACCCACTCGGCCCCGGCATGGACCAGGTCGTCCTTGATGGCGAAAAAGGAGGTCACGGTCCGTCCCTTCAGGATTTCCGCGGAGGCCAGCATCCACCCGGCATGGCAGATCGCGGCCACGACCTTGCCCGCCTCGAAGAGATCGCGCACGAGGCGGACCATGGCCGCATTTCGACGCATGAGGTCCGGGGCATACCCCCCGGGGATGACCACCCCGTCGAAGTCCTCCGCCCGAACCTCGTCTGCCGCCTTCTCTGCGGTGCAGGGAAGACCACCCTTTCCCTTGTATGTGGCGCCCGCTGTGGAACCCACGACCACGACGTTCACCCCGGCCTCTTTCAGGCGGTAGTAGGGAACCCAGAACTCGAGGTCATTGACCATCTCCTCGGTCAGGAGGGCCACGTTTTTTCCCTTGGCAGCCATGATATTCCTCCCTCACGCGAGAACGCGCGAATTCGTGTGATCGTTCAAGACCCGGAATCGGGCCTCGCATGCCTTTACCTATGATGATACTAGGAAATGTTGAAGGGTTCAAACGAGGAATTTCGTGGGACTCGTATCGGGACGGGCGTATGATTTGGACGGTTTTTCCTGCACCACAAAGACCACGAAGATCACGAAGAAAAACCCCCGGTTCAGACCGGGTCAGAAGGTACGATTTTGACTCCCGCTAGCCTTTGCCTTTCGTAGGGCGGGGTTTTACACCCCGCCGAACGGATAGCGCTTGCCGAGGCTCACCAAAATATGAAACTGCTAAGAACAACGAATAGAGATATAAGGTTTTCTTTGCGATCTTGGCGTCTTTGCGAGAGGAAAAGGGTTTGGAAAAGCGCCCCGGCTCAGACCGGGTCGGAGGGGGTGGCGCGGTTCTTCTTAAACGTGTAGTAGATCCGGTAGAGCGCGGTGAGGTGGGTGAGGATCGCCAGGGCCCACAGCGCGATCTCCAGGAAGCCGAAGAGGGACCCTGCCGCCAGGAGGATGATCCGCTCCGGGCGTTCCATGAGGCCCACGTCGCATTTGGGGATTACCAGCTCGGCCCGTGCGCGCACGTAGCTGACCTGGAGAGACCCCAGAAGGATCGCCAGGACGACAAGCGTTCCCTGGACGTCGCCCGTGGCGGCGTAGCGCAGCAGGATGCCGCCGAAGACCACGAAGTCCGCGTAGCGGTCCACCACGGAGTCCAGAAAGGCCCCGATTCCGGAGGCCCGCCCCCCGGCGCGTGCCACCGCCCCGTCCAGCATGTCGAAGAATCCGGCAAAAAGGACGATGAGCCCTCCTGCGAACACGTACCCCGCATAGTAGACCCAGGCGGCCGCGAAGCTCACGAGGAGTCCCAGGAGGGTGAGGGTGTTGGGTGTGATGTTTCGGCGATCGAGCGCCTCGGCGAACGAGGCCAGGGCCGACTCGGTCGGTTTGCCAATGAACCGTCGGATCATCGCAAGGTCCCGGGGGAAGGGGTCAACGCTTGATTTTTCCCTGAATGAACCGCTCGACCAGGGCCAGAGCCTCCGCGTCCGTGTGTTGGACCGGCGGGTGCTTCATGGTGTAAGAGGCGATGCTCGTCAGAGGGCCCGCAGTCCGACGGTCCAGGGCCAGGCGGCAGCATCGAATGGCGTCGATGGTCACGCCGCCCGAGTTGGGGGAGTCCTGAACGGAGAGCCTCAGCTCCAGGTCCATGGGGACCCCGGCAAAGCCCCGGCCCTCCATGCGCAGGAAGCAGACCTTGTTGTCCTTTTGCCAGGGTACGTAGTCCGATGGCCCGATGTGGATGTTTTCATCGGCCAGCGGGACGTCCAGCTGGCTCTGGACCGCTTCTGTTTTGGAGATCCGCTTGGACTCGAGCCGGTCCCGGCTCAGCATGTTCAGGAAGTCCGTGTTGCCCCCGGTGTTGAGCTGATAGGTCCGCTCCAGGCGGATGCCCCGGTCGTGGAAGAGCCGCGTCAGGATCCGGTGGATAATGGTGGCCCCGATCTGGCTCTTGACGTCGTCGCCTATACAGGGAAGGCCCTTGCGCTCGAATCGCTTGGCCCATGCGGGATCCGACACGATGAAGACCGGCATGCAGTTGATCATGGCCACCCCGGCCTCCAGGCAGCACTCGGCGTAGAACCGGGTCGCCTGCTCGGAACCCACCGGCAGGTAGTTCATCAGGATCTGCGTGCCCGAGTCCCGCAGCACCCGGACCACGTCCACCGGGTCCTTGCGCGCCGGGACGAACGTGCGCTCCGCAGGGTAGTTCTTCATGTGCTCGGCCACGCCGTCCAGGATGGGCCCCATTTGGACGATGACATTGCTTCGGGCGAGGTGTTTTCGGACGGGATAGACGCAGTTCGGGTGGGCGTTGACCGCGAGATCCACGCGTTTTCCCACCTTTCGCCGGTCCACGTCGAAGACGGCCGCCACCTCGATGTGTTCCGGAAGGTAGCCCCCCAGGTCGTAGTGCATCAGCCCGAGATGGCCGTCGCGGTCCTTGTACTGACAGTAGTGTTCGATTCCCTGAAGAAGCGATGTGGCGCAATTCCCCAAACCCACGATCGCGATTCGGATCTTCTTGTCTCTTGCCATTTTTCCACCTGAGATCGAGAGATCGGATCATAGGAACGTTGCTGCACACACACGTAACCAATCTTACCACGTTTTGCCGATTCATCAATCCCTAATATTTTGGTGGTGCCCAAATTCCTCTTGACGTGAAAGGGGGCTACGTCGGTCACCTCGCGCTGGAACCCCCGGCTTTTGACGTTGACGGAATCCCGAGGTTTGTCCTATGCTGAATGCCTGTCAGGAGCCCCGGAGGCTCACCAGGCGGTACGCCCCTGAAGGGGATGTTTCTTCATAGGACGCGGTGTTCGGGACGAGGGGGACGCGGACGAGCGCTGCGGGTTGCGCAGGACGAGAGGGGGGTCATGAAAAGGATCTGGGCGCTGTTATTGCCCGTGCTGCTTCTCCCGGCGCTGTGCCAGGCGGACAACATCCTGGAAGGACGCCATTGCCTCTCCTTTGGCGATCAAAGGAACCTCCAGGAAGCAAGGCACCTGGTTCACACCCTCGCGATTCGAAATGCCGTGGAATCTTCCGGAATCCTGGACGGGCTTCCTCTTGACAGGTCGGGGGGCCTTTCCAGTGAGGTGCTTCAGGTCCTTCGCTCGGGCGTCCTGAAGGACGTGCGGGTCCAGGAGCACAAGGAGACGGACCGGAGCGTCTGTGAAACCGTACGGATTATCGCCGATCCGAACGCGGTTCAAGCCGCGGTTCGAGATGCGGTCGCGAGCCGGGACCGAAGGCTGAAGGCCCAAGGGATCGCCCGCAACATGTGCCTGAAGCTCCTGGCCGTCAATGAGGCGGAGGATCGCTACGGGAAGCAGGTGGAGGCCGTGGTTCGGGTCCTGCGTTCGACCGGCGCCATGCACACGCCCGAGCTCCGCTCCAGAAAGCTCTGCTTCAAGGTGTGTATCGACTACATGGGACCCGGTGGCGTTCCCGCCGAAGGGGACTCGCGGTTCGTAGACACATCGGCCGAAGGCCTGGTGAAGGGAGAGATTCGCACCCTCCGCTTTTATGCCGCGGATGGGATCCAGTCCTATCGCGTGTGGCTGCCCGGCGAATCAAGGATCGCAGCGGCTGAGCCCGTGCCGGCCCCCGCTGTCGAGCCCGCACGGAGCGCCCCATCCGCCCCGCGGGCCGAGCCGTCCCCCGGTGCGATCCGGGAGCTCGAGGGATTGGAGACGTCTTCCGAAGGCACGGACGGATTTCGTGTGGATGTCCTGGCGCACGGACCCATCGAGCGACATCGTCATTTCTTTATGGGGGACCCGCCCCGGTTGGTGATCGACCTTCCCGGCCGATGGCGCACCCCGCGGTTTCACGCCAGGCGTGTGGAGAGCCGCATGGTCGAGCGGATTCGAATCGGTCGTCATCCGAACAAGCTTCGACTGGTCCTGGACCTGCGATCGGAGATTCACGACCCCGGCGCCGTGATTCGGGAGTCCTCCAGCGGCCTGTCCATCGTGCTGCCCGCAGAGCGATGAAGCACGGAAGGCGCTGTTTTCCTCTCGCGAAGACGCCAAGACGCAAAGAAACAAACCGTAAGAAGAGCGGAAGGGACATGGAACAGCGACTGGTCTGGATCGACCTCGAGATGACAGGGCTCGACCCGGAGAAGGAGGTTATCCTGGAGATCGCCTCACTCGTCACGGATGGGGACCTTCGCATCGTGGCCGAAGGCCCCAACATGGCCGTGCACCATCCCGATTCGGTCCTGGAGGCCATGGAGGAGTGGAGCCGGGTCCACCACGAGGCTTCCGGACTGACCCGGCGTGCAAGGGCGTCGTCGCAGGACACCCGAAGCGCGGAGCAGGAGACCCTGGCCTTCCTTCGCAAGCACTGCGAGCCCGGTGCCTCTCCCCTGTGCGGCAACTCGATCTGGCAGGACCGGCGATTTCTTGTCAAGCACATGCCCGAGCTGGAGGCCTTTTTTCACTACCGCAACATCGATGTGAGCACCCTGAAGGAGCTCGTCCGCATGTGGTACCCCGATCTCCCCCCCTACCCCAAGGAAAAGGCCCACCTGGCCCTCAATGATATTCTCGAGTCCGTCAACGAGCTGAAGCATTACCGGCAGGCGGTGTTTCGAGACGCGCTCTGATCCGCGATCCCCGAAGCCTCCTTCAAATAGAACGGGGAGGCCGCAAGGCCTCCCCGCAGTTGTCCTCACAGAATGGAGGGGGAAACAGGCTCTCGCTACCACCCCCAGGTCAGGTAGTCGTGGATGGAGTCCGAGGCCTTTCGGCCGGCCCCCATGGCCAGGATGACCGTGGCCTGCCCGGTGACGATGTCGCCCCCGGCCCACACGCCCTTCTTGGTGGTCTTGCCGGTCTCGGGATCTCCAATGATGTACCCCCACTTGTTCAGGTCCAGGCCTGCGGTGGACTGGGTGAGAAGGGGGTTGGCCCCGGCTCCCACCGCGATCACGGCCAGGTCGCACTCGAGCTGGAACTTGGATCCCTCCTTGGGCACGGGACGCCGTCGCCCGGACTCGTCCGGTTCGCCCAGCTCCATCTCCAGGCACTCGATCCCGTTGATACGGCCCTTGTCGTCGCCCAGGAATCGCGTAGGTGCGGTGAGCAGGTGGAACTCGATGCCCTCCTCTTCGGCGTGGTGGATCTCCTCGGACCTTGCCGGCATCTCCTCGCGCGAGCGGCGGTAGACGATGCGCACGCGATCCGCCCCCAGGCGCATGGCCGTGCGGGCCGAGTCCATGGCCACGTTGCCGGCGCCGAACACGGTGACGTCCTTGCCCAGGGCGATGGGGGTGTCGTACTCCGGGAACATGTAAGCCTTCATGAGGTTGGCGCGCGTGAGGTACTCGTTGGCCGAGTACACGCCGATCAGGTTCTCCCCGGGGATGTTGAGGAACCGCGGGAGGCCCGCGCCCACGCCCACGTACACGGCGTCGAACCCGTCCTCGAAGAGCTCGTCCACGGAGACGGTTCGCCCGACCACCACGTCACATTCCACCTTCACACCCAGGCGCTCCAGGAAATTGACCTCGGAGTAGACGATTTCCTTGGGCAGCCGGAACTCGGGAATGCCGTACACCAGCACGCCCCCGGGCTTGTGAAAGGCCTCGAAGATGGTCACGTCGTGACCCTTGAGGATCAGGTCTCCGGCCACGGTGAGTCCGGAAGGCCCGCACCCCACCACGGCCACCTTTTTACCGGTCGGGTCGGCCTTGGGGGGAAGCTCGCCCGTTCCCTGGTTCCGCTCCAGGTCGGCCACGAAACGCTCCAGGGATCCGATGGCCACGGGCTTGTCCTTCTTGCCCAGGATGCAGTTGCCTTCGCACTGGATCTCCTGCGGGCAGACACGTCCGCAAACCGCGGGAAGGCTGTTGCGTTCCCACACGTGGCGAATGGATTTCGTGAATTCCCCTTCCTTGATGAGAGCAATGAACCCGGGAATGTCCACGGAGACGGGGCAGCCGTCCACACAGGTCGGCTTCTTGCACTGGAGGCACCGCTGCGCCTCCATCATGGCCGTCTCTTCGGAGAATCCCAGGGGGACTTCCTCGAAGTTGCGTTTTCGTACTTCCGGTTTCTGCTCAGGCATCTGCTGCCTGGGGATCTTTTCCTTGCCCTTGGATTTTTCCGCCATTGTGTCCTCCATCACCGAAATCGACAGGGAGCTCAGACCCGGCTCCTTGGTCTTGGGGGGTTGTGAACCGGGTTAACCCGCCTTACACTCTTCCTGATATCTTTCGTAGGCAAGCTTTTCCTCTGTCTTGTATGCATCGAGGCGTTTTGCAAGCTCATCAAAGTCGACTTTGTGGCCGTCGAACTCCGGGCCCTCCACACAGGCGAACCGCGTCTTGCCGTCCACGCTCACGCGGCAGCAGCCGCACATGCCCGTGCCGTCCACCATGATGGCGTTCAGGCTCACGAGCGTCTTGACGCCGAACTCCTCGGTGAGCTTGCAGAGGAACTTCATCATGGGGACCGGTCCGATCCCGACCACGAGCTTGATGTCCTCCTTTTCCAGGAGCTCCCGAAGCACGTCCGTCACGAATCCGTGGTGGCCGTAAGACCCGTCGTCCGTGCACACCCGAAGGTCGTGGCTCGCGGCCTTCATCTTGTCTTCCATGATGATGAGGTCCTTGGATCGAGCCCCGATAATGGCGTAGACATGGTTTCCCAGCTCCTTCAGCCCGCGTGTGATCGGGTGCACGACCGCCACGCCGGTGCCGCCGCCTACGCAGGCCACCTTTCCCAGTTTTTCCAGGTGGGTGGCCTGACCGAGAGGTCCGATGATGTCCTGGAACTTTTCCCCTACTTGAAGGGACTTGAACAGGGCGGTGGATTTTCCGACCACCTGGTAAATGATCGTGATCGTGCCTTTCTTGGCATCCGTCTCCGCCATGGTGAGAGGAATCCGCTCGCCCGTCTCGTTGGCCTTCAGGATGACGAACTGACCGGGTTTCGCCTTGTTGGCGATTTTCGGAGCGCTGATCTCATTGAGTACCACCGTCCCGTTGGCCATTTCCGTACGCTTGAGTATTTCAAACATGGATGAACCTCCAGAATAGGGATTGAACCGAACGATTTCGTTTAGCACAGTGGGCCCCCGCTGTCAAAAGAAACTTTTCACAAGTCACCCTGCGCATTCTCAAGCAACCTGCGGAAAAGAAAAAGCTTTTGACAGGTATGCTTTTTGCATTATACTGGGGAAGCGTGTGCGCCCGAAGCATTCGACCCGAACGGACTTGGTGAAAATTCTTGGGAGTAATCCATTGATATCGTGTTATTTTTTGATGATGAAAAAGGGGCTGCCCTCCCCATGGGCGAAGGAAGTGCCCTCCTGTTTCGTCAATGAACCATCATTGCCGTACCTCGCACCTGTTGTTGCCGGTCTTGTAAAATCCTGCTCGACCGCTGTCGGTAGCGGCTTCTCCCCATGGAATCCGCAGAGCGGATCCCTGGGTTTCGGGGGTTTTGCAACTCTACCCTGTTTCAGGGCCCGCGTGGGCCGGAATCCGGCGGCATTATGGCGCAGGTAAATCAAGAGCTCGCATTCACCGCTACATGCCCTGCCTGCGGCAAGACCTACGGGGTTCCCGAGGACATGCGAGGCCGAAAGATCGTCTGCAAGCAGTGCGGCGAATCCTTTTCCCTCGAGGCCGCTTCCCCATCCGGAGAATCGCCAGCCCCTGAGAAAGTCCCCGTACCTTCCGCGCCTGAGAGCCTCTCCGGCGACGATGCCTGCCTCTTGCTCGGCAAGCTCGCCATCAAGCACGGGTTCATTCAGCCGGAACAACTCAAGGAGGCCCTCGGGTTCCAGCGTCAGGAACGGACCGAGGCCGAACAAACCCCGCTCGGCTCCATCCTGGTCCGCCGCGGTTTCGTGGATCAGAATCAGCTGGACTTCCTGCTCTCGGTCCAGATGATGGTGGAGCAGCGCAAGCTGGATCGCATGTTCGGCGCCATGGCCGTGAAGAACGGCTTTATTCAGGCGGAGGACATGGATTCGGCCCTTCAGGAGCAGGAGAAGATCTTCAAGGCCAAGCGAACCGTTCGCCTCATCGGGGAAATCCTGGTGGAACGGGGAAAGATGGAACCGGCCCAGAGGGACGCCATTCTGGAACGGCAGAAGCGGATTTCGAGGCCCGACGGCGAAACTGGGGCATCCGTTGAGGAAGGATCGAAGAAAAAAGAGACCCGCCCCCCGGCGTTCGACAGTCGTCCGGATCCCCTCGAGGACCTTTTCGTGGTGAACGTCTCCGGGGACGGCATGAGCGCAACCGTGACCCCCGCGCGTCCCATTCCGGACAGCGTCGACGTGAACGGGTTCAAGGCGTATCTGGAGAAAAAGGATGTCCGATACGGCCTTCCGGATGATACCGAGATCGAATCGTACCTGAGGGAGGGCGCGCAAAGCGGCCACCCGTTCCGGATCGCGGAGGGGACGCCCCCCCAGCCGGGCAAGGACGCCCGCATCGAGTACCACTTCGACACGGACCCGCTGAAAGTAGGCACCATCAAGGAGGGGGGCAACATCGATTTCAGGGACAAGGGGGAGATTCCCCAGGTGGGCAAGGGGGATCTCCTTGCCGAACGGGTTCCACCCGAGGAAGGCATCCCCGGGATCACGGTTTCCGGCCGCGAGATCCCGCCTCCGAAGCCCCGGAACCGAAAGCTGCGCAAGGGCAAGGGAACAGAGCTTACAGAGGACGGTTTAAAGTTGGTCGCTGCGCTTGGGGGGCGCCCCGAGATCAGTGCGGACGGCAAGGTGTACGTGTTTTCCGAGCACGCGATTCGCGGGGACGTGGATCTCAAGACCGGCCACGTGGAGTTTGAAGGGGAGATTCAGGTCTCGGGCACGGTCACGCGTGGTTTCCGGATTCAGGGGGGAAGCCTGGCCGCCAACGAGATCGAGGGGGCGGAGGTCGATGTCCAGGGCGATGTCGCGGTGACCGGAGGCATCATCGGGGCCACAATCCGGTTGGGCGGGAACCTGCGTGCGCGGTACATTCACAAATCGCGGATTCGGGCCTTCGGAGACGTGGCCGTGGAAAAGGAGATCATTGACACGGACATCGAGACGAGCGGGGCCTGCATCATCAAGAGTGGACCGATTTTATCGTCGCAGGTGGCGGCCAAGAAGGGCATCGAGGCGGCTCAAGCGGGCTCCGGCACCTCCAACCCCTGCCACCTGGCCGTAGGCACGGAGGACCGGGTCAACCACGAGGTGCAGGAAATCCAGGAGCGCATTCTCGCCGTGGAAGAAAAACGGGATCACGGGGAGAAGGAGATCAAGGCCCTGGAAAAGGAAAAGCAGAAGATCGCGATGGAGCTCGGGGAGAAGGCGCAGCTTCAGGATGCGGCTACCGTGAAGAAACGTCAGCTCAATGAGAAGATCGCAGAGTTGCGAAAGGGCGGCGATCCAGCGCTGCTCGAGAAGGCCGAGCATATGCTCGAGGCCATGGAAGCCGAGATCGCCGAGCAGGAGAAGGTCCTGGAGGGGTACTTCACCAAAGAAGACGCCGTCGATGAGGCCATTTCAGAGCGCAGGCAGGACGTCGAGAAGGCACAGGCCCAGATCGACGAAATGAAAGAGGAGATCGAGCATCTTGTCGAATGGGCCAAAGGAGAAGAGCCCGTCCCCGTGCTGAGGATTCACGGGAAGCTCTTTCCGTTCACGACGATCAAGGCCCCTCATACCTCTCTCAGCATTCCTGAAGAGCAGAAAAGGATTCAGATCAAGGAAGTGCATTTGGAGGATTCCCAGGACGGGAAGGAGTGGAAGCTGCGCCTCTCGCCCATCAAGTAACGGGCGTCGCGGCAGGGGGGCCCTTACGGATCTCAGCCGAGCCCGTCATCCTATCAAGGAGCGCGTATGGACGTTCAGTACGTCAACCCCTTTATCTCAGCCACGGTTCACGTCCTGAAAACCATGGCCCATACCGATGTCACACCCGGCAAGCCCTATCTCAAGAAGGACAAGGTGGCCAAAGGAGACGTCTCCAGCCTGATCGGGCTCACAGGGGACGTGAGCGGCACCATCTCCGTGAGCTTTCCCGAAAAGAGCATCCTTTCCATTGTCTCGGCCATGTTTGGGGAGGCGGTGCAGACCCTGAACGACGAGATCGGCGATGCGGTGGGAGAGATCGCCAACATGATCTCGGGGCAGGCCCGTCAAGCCTTGGAGGATATGGGGCGCCCCCTACAGGCCGCTATTCCCTCCGTGATCATGGGCAGGGGGCACCAGATTACGCACATCACGACCCATCCGGTGGTCGCCATTCCCTTTCAGACGAACAACGGCGGGTTCACGATTGAGGTCAGCTTCGAGAAGTGATGTGGCCCGACCGCTGTTGGCTGCGCACAGCCCTTTTGGATTCCCGGGGCGAATCTCCAGGTTCCAGACGGTTTAAGGCGTTGCCAGCCTTTCGGCGTAGGTTTCCTGAAGGGCCTGTACGAGGCCGGTGAGCACCTCGTTCGCCGGCGTGGGAACGCCCAGTGCTTCCCCTTCCCGCACAATGGCCCCGTTGATGAAGTCCACTTCGGTGAGGCGCTCCTTGAGCACGTCCTGGAGCATGGACGCCACGTTCTCCGCCGTTCCCCGGCAGACCTCGAGGACCCGGCCGAACGGGTCGGGGTAAGGCAGGGCAACCCCCTTGGCCTCGGCCACGGCTGCGGCTTCGGCTACGGCCCGGGCCATAACGCGTCGGGTGCCCTGGACCTCGGGAAGCCGGCCGTTGCGAAGTCTCGTGAGGGCCGTGAGCGCGTTGATCCCCACGTTGACGATGAGCTTCCCCCAGATCACACCGGTCACGTCCTCCAGGCATCGGGTGGAGAAACCCGCTCGGTTGAATGCCTCGGCCAGTCGTTCGGCCGGTCCGCCCGGCTCCCCCTGCGGCCCGAGGATCGTCTCCCCGCGCCCGGCGTGGCGAATCCGGCCCGTGTCGAGGAGCGTGGCGCCCTCGGAGGTCACGCCCCCGAGCACGCGGTCCGGGCCGAAGAGGGTTCGCAGGGTCTCCACGTGGCCCAGACCGTTCTGAAGCGTGACCACCACGGCCGCCCGGTCCACGAGGTCGGCGACGGCCCGGCCGGCCGCTTCGGTCTGATTCGATTTCACGCAGATGAGCACGAATTCCGGGCGGCCGTTCACGGCCCCCGCCGTCACGGGCACCCGAGCGGTGTACTCCCCGCTCACTCCCTCCACGTGCACGCCCTCGCGCGCGATGACCTGTGCGCGCTCCGGGCGGTAATCCAGGAGCGTGACGTCCGAGCCGGCCTCTTTCAGCCGGGCCGCAAAAAGGCACCCCATGGCGCCCGGCCCTACCACTAAGAATTGCATGATTCTCCTCGCCCTGTGGGCTTCCGCCAGTACGGGGGTTTTCAGATCTTTTGACGGTCTCGCAAAAACACGCTCGACCGCCTGTTGGCTACAATCAAGTCACAGGGATCGTTGGAGCCAAATCTCTAGGCCTCGGCTTTTTACGAATCCACCAATTTTTCCGCCTCCTCCGCCTTCATGGCGAAGCTGTGCTCCGGACCGGGAAACGTCCCCTGCTCGACCTCTTCCCGGTACTGGATGAGCGCGTCCCGAATCGTGGGGGCCAGGTTCGTGTACTGCTTGACAAACTTCGGGGTAAAGCGCTCAAAGAGCCCCACGAGATCGTGATACACCAGGACCTGCCCGTCACATTCCAGGCCCGCGCCGATCCCGATGGTCGGGATGCGGATTTCCCTGGTAATGCGCGCGGCGAGCAGGTCGGGGATGCACTCCATGACGACCATGAAGGCCCCGGCGACCTCCAGGTCCTTGGCGGACTGGACCATGGCTCGGGCGCTCTCCGCGTCCTTGCCCTGGACCTTGAATCCGCTGAGCATGGTCGCCGTCTGCGGGGTGAGCCCGATGTGGGCGCACACCGGGATTCCGGCCCGGACCACGGCTTCCACCACAGGGGCCATGTCCGAGCCGCCTTCGAGCTTCACCGAGTCGCACCCGGCCTCCTTGATGAACCGGCCGGCGTTCTCCACCGCCTTTTCCAGGCTCACCTGGTAGGAGAGGAACGGCATGTCCCCGATGATGAAGGCGTGTTCGGTCCCCCGCCGCACCGCCTTGCAGTGGTGGATCATCTCGTCCATGGTCACAGGGACCGTGGAGTCGTATCCCAGGACCACCATTCCCAGGGAATCGCCCACCAGGATCGTATCGATCCCGGCCTGGTCCACCAGCTGGGCGCTGGGGTAGTCGTAGGCGGTCATCATGGTGATCTTCTGGCCGGCGTCCTTCTTCGCCTGGAGTTCTGCAATCGTGACCTTCTTCCGTTCCATGTCCTCCTCCTGGTCGGGATTGGTTTTCTTCGGGATCGATTTCGACAGCGATCCTGCTTTCGATTTGGATTCTCCACCCTGCGTTTATACAGAAAAAAAGGCCCTTCGGTGCACCGAAGGACCTGATTGACAAATCGCACGATCGAAAGCAGTCGTCCCGCGCACCATCCCGGCGCGGGCTTTTCTGCCGTCCCGGTCACACGCGATTTGAGATCCAGGCGGCGCCACCCAAGGCACTCCGTAAGGGGTTGCTCAGCCTCGGCCTTTCGGCTCGCGGCAGGGCGGTCTCGGGCTTTGTGTCTTCGTCTTGAAGATCCCATGCCCGCCTGACCGTCATGGAAGGCATCATATCAGAAGCCTGGATCCTGTCAACCGAAACCCTGTGCGCGATTTCACAAGCGAGATTGCACTTGACAAGGTGAAAAACGGTTCTATTATATGAATTCTTCTTCATGATTTGAATTGTGATTCACATACAATTCTATTCCATCGCCGCCTGCGTTATGGCTCGTTCCGTATCACGAATCACCCAAACAGCCAAGCGCGGCAAGGGGTATCGGAATGAGAACAGAACATCTCTCGAGAAGGGAGAGGGAAAAACAGACGCAGCGTCAGGCCATGCTCGAGGCCGCCCTGCTTCTGTTTTCGGAGAAGGGGTATCACCGCGCTTCCATGCAGGAGATTGCAGAGAGGGCCGAATTTGCCGTGGGGACCCTCTACAAGTTTTTCGAGAACAAGGCGGATCTTTATCGAAGCGTGGTTTTGGAGCACATCGATGCGTTCGAGGAAGCGTTTGAACAGGCCGTCAATGCATCCTCCGACGAGGTCGAAAAGCTGAAGAGCTATGTCCGACTCAAGAGCGAGAAGTACCGCGAGAACCTTTCCTTTGTTCGACTTTTGATCGCGGAAAACGGGGGATCGAGACTCAACATAACGACGGTGGGGCTGGGCGAGGCCGTCCAAAAGCGATACCAGGATTTCCTGGAAAGGCTCGCCTTGATTTTTGAAAACGGCATAAAGCACAAGCGCTTTAAGCGGATTGCCCCTCCCTTTCAAATGGCCGTGGCTCTCGACAGTGTGGTCAATGCCTTTTTGCTGCTCTGGGTGGAAGACCCTGAAAAGCTGCCGTTTCCAGAGGACCCGAACGTCATTCTGGATATTTTTTTTCAAGGGCTGATTGAGGCCTGAGGGCAGCAGGGCCCCCGGGATGGAACCGGCGCCTCACTTCGATGCGGGGAGACTTCACATGCAACGGAACACGCAGCGAAACGAATTCATTTCCTGGTTGGCGGCTTTCCTGATTTCAGCCCTCCTGCTTTGGACGGGTGGCTGCGAAAACAGCCACGGGAAGCAGCAGGCGCCCCCGGCTCGCACACCCGAGGTCGGGACGGTGACGATGGAACCGCGGTCGGTCGAGCTGACCACCGTGCTGCCGGGTCGCACGTCCGCCTTTGGGGTGGCGGAGATTCGGCCGCAGGTCGACGGCATCATCCAGAAGCGGTTGTTCGAGGAAGGCTCGCTTGTAGAGGCCGGTGAGTTGCTTTACCAGATCGATCCCGCACCGTTCCGGGTGGCGCTGAACTCCGCCAAGGCCTCCCTGACAAAAGCGCGGGCCAGTGTTCCCGCCCTTCGGTCCACAGCGGATCGTTACAGGGGGCTCCTCGCGCAACACGCGGTCAGCCAGCAGGACTACGACAATGCCCAGGCCGCACTGGACCAGGGCCTGGCGGAGATCGAATACTGGAAGTCCCAGATCGACAAGGCTCGTATCGAGTTGAAGTACACCCAGATCACGGCGCCCATTTCCGGGCGGATCAGCCGCTCCCGGATCACGGACGGAGCGCTCGTCAAGGCCTATCAGGCGACCGCTCTGGCCACCATCCAGCAGATGGACCCCATGTATGTGGACGTCACCCAATCGACTTCCGAGCTGCTCAAGCTGCGGCGCAGCCTGAAAGAAGGAAGGATCTGCGATCAGGGTGAAAAAGGAAAGAAGGTCCGCATTCTTCTGGAGGACGGTTCGCCGTACCCTCTTGAGGGGACATTGCAGTTTCGAGATGTGACCTCGGTGGACCCGGCCACCGGATCGTACATCCTTCGCATCGAAGTGCCCAACCCGGAGGGACTGCTCCTGCCGGGCATGTATGTGCGGGCCGTGATTCAGGAAGGCACGGTCGATCAGGCCATCCTCGCCCCCCAGGAGGGTGTGACCCGCAATCCAAAAGGAGAGGCCATTGCACTCATTGTGGATGATGCCGGCGTGGTACAACAAAAAATGCTGAAGATAGACCGCGCGATCGGCAACGATTGGCTGGTCTCCTCCGGCCTGTCCGCCGGCGATCGCGTGATCGTTGAGGGCCGCTTGAGTGTCAGGCCGGGGCAGCAGGCAAACGTGGTTTCCATAGGCAAAGAGCCGGACGAGCAAAAGACCGAATCCTCCTCCCCGAATGAGAATCCGACATCCGAAGAAGCGACGAAGTAGCGGAGGCCTGTCATGCTGTCGAACTTCTTTCTGGATCGCCCGGTCTTTGCCTGGGTGATTGCCATCATCCTGATGCTGGCGGGCGGGATGGCCATCTACAACCTGCCCATCTCGCAGTATCCTCCCATCGCACCCCCGTCCATTGCCATCCGCGCTTTTTACCCCGGGGCCTCGGCGCAGACCGTGGAAAACAGCGTGGTCCAGATCATCGAGCAGAAGATGACCGGCTTTGACAACCTGCTGTACATGGACTCCACCAGCGACTCGTCCGGCGCCGGCCGAATCGAGCTCACCTTCACGCCGGGGACCGATCCGAACCTGGCCTGGTCCCAGGTGCAGAACAAGCTCCAGCTCGCCATGTCGAGCCTGCCGGATATGGTGCAGCGACAGGGGGTCATGGTCAGCAAGTCCACCCGAAACTACTTGATTCTCGTGGGCCTGATCTCGGAAGACGGCAGCATGGACGGTCATGACCTGACAGACTATGCCCAATCCAATATCGAAAAGGTGCTGGCACGCGTACCCGGTGTCGGAGAGGTCAACAGCTTTGGAGCCCAGTATGCCATGCGCGTCTGGCTGAACCCGGATAAGCTGGTGGACTACCAGCTGACCATCGCGGATGTGGTCGCAGGCCTTCGCGCCTACAACGTGGAGGTCTCTGCCGGTCAGTTCGGCGGGGTCCCTGCGGTGGAGGGTCAGAGACTGAACGCCTCCATCGTCGTTCAGAACCTCTTGAAGACCCCGGAGGAGTTCGCTGCGGTTCCGCTCCGGACCAACCCGGACGGTTCCATCGTCCGCGTGGGGGATGTGGGGCGCACGGAGCTGGGCGCGGAGCGCTATGAGACCGAAGGGCTGTACAACGGAAAGGCCAGCGCGATGCTGGCCATCCGGCAGGCCCCGGGAGCCAATGCCCTGAACACCGCGGGTGCCGTGCGAGCCAAAATGGAGGAGCTGTCCCATTACTTTCCCGCGGGCGTGAAAGTGGTGTATCCCTTTGACACCACACCCTTTGTGAGGGTCGCCGTCGAAGAGGTGGTCAAGACCCTGCTCGAAGCGATCGGGCTGGTGTTTCTGGTGATGTTTCTTTTCCTGGGCAGCTTCCGGGCAACGCTGATTCCCACGGTGGCCGTACCGGTGGTCATCCTGGGGACCTTCGCCGTACTGGGGCTCTTCGGGTTTTCCATCAACATGTTGACCATGTTCGCCATGGTGCTGGCCATCGGCCTGCTGGTGGACGATGCCATCGTGGTGGTGGAAAACGTGGAGCGGGTCATCCACGACGAAGGGCTCTCTCCGAGGGAGGCGACCCGCAAGTCCATGGGGGAGATCACCAGCGCCCTGATCGGCATCGGTCTGGTGCTCTCCGCCGTGTTCGGCCCCATGGCGTTTTTCGGCGGTTCCACCGGCGTGATCTACCGGCAGTTCTCCGTCACCATCATCTCCGCCATGCTGCTCTCGGTCGTAGTCGCCCTGATCCTGACCCCCGTCCTCTGTGCGTCGCTTCTGAAACCCGTGCCTCAGGGGCGCGAGGCCTCGAAAACCGGGTTCTTCCTTTTCAGGCCGTTCTTTCGGGGGTTCAACCGGCTGTTCAACTGGACCCGTGACACGTACCAGGGCCTGGTCGGGCGGATCCTGAACAAAAAACTCCGACACCTGCTTCTATACCTCGTTATCCTCGCGGCCCTGGGTTTCCTGTTCCAGCGCATGCCCACGGCATATCTCCCGGATGAGGACCAGGGCATCATGCTCATCCAGGCGCAGCTCCCCACCGGCTCCACACTGGAGCAGACGGCAGAGATCATGAAGGAGGTCCGGGACTACCTCCTGGAGGAGGAGGGCGAGGCCGTGATGTCGGTCATGACCCTCACGGGCCGAAGCTTTGGCGGCGCCAGCCAGAATCTGGGCATGGGATTTGTCCGGCTCCAGGACTGGGAGCTTCGCCAACGGCAGGATTTGAAGGTGGACGCCGTGGCCCGTCGCGCCATGATGCGGTTTTCCCGGATCCGAAACGCCCGGGTGTTTGCCTTTGCGCCGCCGGCCATCCCGGAGCTGGGCCACTCCAAAGGGTTTGATTTTCAGTTGCAGGATCGCGGCGGCATGGGGCATGCCAAGCTGATGCAGGCCCGCAATCAACTGCTGGGCATGGCCATGCAGGACGAGCGCCTGATCCGCGTGCGCCCCAACGGCATGGACGATGTGCCCCAGTACCGACTGGACGTGGACTGGGAAAAGGCGGGCGCCCTGGGGGTGCCCATCCGCTCCATTCACGCCACGGTCTCCGCTGCGTTCGGTAGCGCCTATGTCAATGATTTCATGCACGGGGGGCGGGTCAAGCGGGTCTACGTCCAGGCGGACGCGCCCTACCGCATGCTTCCCACGGACCTGGAAAAGCTCTACGTGCGCAACCACGCCGGGACCATGACGCCGGTTTCGGCCTTTGCATCGGGTTCCTGGGAATATGGACCCACGCAGCTGGCGCGTTTCAATGCCTTTCCGTCCATAAATATTCTGGGCGAAGCCCCGCAGGGCAGGAGCTCCGGAGAAGCCATGGAGGCCATGGAGGAGCTCGTGGCCAGGCTGCCCAAGGACATCGGCCACGACTGGAGCGGCATTTCCTTTCAGGAACGCATGGCCAAGTCCCAGTCCGGGCTGCTGTATGCGTTTTCCATGGTCGTGATCTTCCTGTGCCTGGCCGCCCTGTACGAGAGCTGGACCGTCCCCATATCGGTGATGCTGGCCCTGCCCCTGGGCGTGATCGGCGGGGTGATCGCCTCCTCGCTCCGCGGATTCCCCAATGACGTGTACTTTCAGATCGGGCTCCTCACCGTGCTCGGCCTGACCACCAAGAATGCCATTCTGATCGTCCAGTTTGCCGTGTACCGTAGGGAGGAAGAAGGCATGGGGTTGATCGAGGCCACGCTGGAAGGCGCCAGGCTGCGTCTGCGGCCCATTGTCATGACCTCGCTGGCCTTTGGCTTCGGCGTGCTTCCCCTGGCCGTTGCCACCGGTGCGGGCGCAGGGGCCCAAACCGCCATCGGCACCAGCGTGCTGGGAGGCATGATCACGGCCACGTTTCTTGCCATCTTCTTCATTCCCCTCTTTTATGTGACCGTGGTAAGACTGTTCGGGAGGAAAAAAGGGGCCAGGACCAAAGAGGTCCCCACCGGTGAAATGGTTCCATCGAAGGAGCCGTAACAGGACAATGGGCGCGTCGTCAAGTGCCTGCTGAACCTGTAACGAAAGAGAGGTGGTATGAAGTTCAAGGCCGTACAGAAAGAGACCGTCATGCTGAACCCCCAGGAGGAGATGGCCGAGCGCCGCATCCCCTGCGAGATCCGCACCGATCCCCTGACCGGGCGGACCGCCAGGATCTGCCATTTCAGGGAGCTCCAGTGGGAAATCCCCGATCTGGAGGCGCTGGTGGTGGGGACCGATGCCTGGTGCCCCTTCTGCCCGGACAAGGTGTTCAACGTGACGCCCTGCTTCCCCAAAGACCTCATTCCCGAGGGCCGAATGCAACAGGGGGATAGGGTCCTTTTCCCCAATCTTTCGCCCTATGACAGCATCGCGGCCGTGGCCACCTTCGGGTCCCGCCACTACATTCCCATGCTCGACTTCACGCCGGAGCTCATGGCCTCGGCATTCGGCTTTGCCCTGGATTTCTTCAGACGGATCGAGCGTACCGGACATCCTGAATCCGTGTATCACATCATCAACTGGAACTACATGCCCCCGGCAGGAAGCTCCATTCTCCATCCCCACCTCCAGGTCTTTGCCTCGTCCTCCGCACCCAACCTGATGCGCATGGAGCTGGAGGCCTCGAGGCCGTACCTGGAGCGCCACGGGGCCACGTACTGGGAGGACCTTACGGCCACGGAAGAGAAATCCGGGGAGCGCTACCTTGGAACGATCGGGCGCACCCACTGGATGACGGCGTATGCGCCCATGGGCGTGGCCGGCGACGTGCTGGCCGTGGTGGAGGACGCCCGCCGCACCCTGGACCTCACCCCACAGGATCTCGACGACATCGCGGAGGGCCTGGCCAGGGTCATGGCCGAGTATCACAAGATGGGGTTGTTCAGCTTCAACATGAACTTCTTCACCGGAGCGGAAGGGGATGATTCCTTCCGATTCCACCTGCTCTTTTCCCCGCGCACCTACTTCAATCCGCGCCTGGGGACGCCGGACGTGGGGGCCGTGAGGAACCTCTACAACGAAACCGTGTGCATGGCCTTTCCTGAGGAGATCAACGAACGGCTGAAAACGGGGTTTGAATAACGGTGCCGGCGCGCTAAAGCCTTACAGCGGAGCCCCCAACCAGGCTTTTCGAGGCCGTCAAGATTGACTTCCAGGCATGGCTGTGCAAATGATTTCACGCCGAACGTTGATTCAACACGCCAGGGCGGGTGTTGATGGTCGGATTTTTCGTCGGAAGCGGAGGACGGGTGGTTCCAGAAATGTCAAACGCTGTCCCAGGTCGCAAAATAAAAGTGCTGCGAATCATTGCACGCCTGAATATCGGTGGGCCGGCGATTCATGTCTCCCTCCTGACCAAAGGCCTGAACCCCGAAAGGTTCACCTCCCTCCTGGCCGCCGGCAACCTTTCCCCCCATGAAGGGGATATGAGCTATCTGGTCGATCCGGAGGCCATGACCCTGGTGCCCATTCCGGAGCTTCAGCGAGAAATCAGCTTTTCCCAGGATATTCAATCGCTTATTAAGCTTTTTCGACTCCTGATCAAGGAAAAGCCGGATATTGTGCACACGCATACGGCAAAGGCGGGCACTGTCGGGCGGTTGGCGGTTTTTCTCTACAATGCACTGCTTTTCAAGCACGTGAAAACGGTTCACACCTTTCACGGCCATGTCTTCCACGACTACTTCAGTCCGCTGAAGTCCTGGATATTTCAGTTTGTTGAAAAAGCCCTTGCCAGGGGGACCCACGCGATCATCGCCATCAGCAAAACCCAGAAACAAGAGCTTTCAGAGACGTTTCGCATTGCCCCGGCCTGGAAAATCAGGCAGGTCAACTTGGGATTTGATCTCTCGCCGTTTTTGTCTTGCAGTGCGGCAAGGGGGGAGTTCAGGAAAAAGATCGGCGTGGACGAGGACACCCTCCTCATCGCCGTGATCGGCCGGTTGGTACCCATCAAGAATCATGGGATGTTCCTGGATGCGGCCAAGATGCTCGCTGATCGGCAATGGGAAAAGAAGCTGAAATTCTTGGTGATTGGGGATGGTGAGCTCCGCGACTCGTTGGAAGCCCATGTGAAGGGGCAAGGGCTCGAAGAAATGGTCCGTTTTTGTGGATGGATCCAGGACATCCACTCCGTGTTTGCAGACCTGGACGTCCTGGCATTGACCTCTCTGAATGAGGGGACCCCCGTATCGATCATAGAGGCCATGGCTTCCTCCGTGCCGGTCATTGCTGCGGATGCGGGCGGGGTGAGAGATCTCCTGGGGCCACCGGAGGAAGACACCCAGGCCGACGACGGGTTTACCCTCTGCGAGAGAGGGGTGCTCTGCAAAATCAATGACCCGGAGGGGTTGTCCAAGGGTTTGACCTATCTTATTGAAAACATGGGAAAAGGAAACGAGGCACGGATGGATAGAGCGCGTGCGTATGTAACAGATTGGTATTCAAGCGCACGGTTGATGCGCACGATGGAATCCCTCTATCTCGAGCTGATGCAACACCGCTGAAATGAGGTGTCGCGTTCTCTTCCTCTCCCTTTGAACCCTTCTGATTTGCCCCCTTGACATTCAGCGGCTTGCCGGTCCGGAGGCCTCTCTACATGGGACAGCGGGTTGTTTTGTTGGCACGCCCTGCACGAACGATCCGGGACACCAGAACGCCTAGAGTCGAAATGATTTCGAAAAGGGGGGCATCCAGAACGATTCAACCGCTGAAATGATAACCATACAAATGCATTGTGAGATGGTATGAAACAAAACGACTATTTTCAAAAATCACAGTATCCTTTTTTAAGCGCATCATTTGACCTTCACAATACCCCACCGGGTGAGATCGATTATCGAATAAAGCATCTCAAAAAGGGAATGATGGATCGTGGTCTTGATGCATTGCTTATTATCCAAAAGATGGATGTCTATTACTTTAGCGGGACCACCCAAGATGGAGTTCTTTTTGTCCCTGTTGATCATCAACCGATTTTGTTTGTCAAAAGGGAAATCTGTCGGGCAGAGGCGGAAAGCGCGCTTGATACCATCATCGAATTTCAGTCCATCAAAGAGATACCCAAACGGCTGGATGATTTCAATCTTCCTTCTCCGAAGACCATCGGGCTGGAGCTCGATGTGCTTCCAGCGAACGATTATTTTAAGATCAAAAAACTCTTCCCCCCTTCTCGCCTTTCCGATGCCTCGAAAATCATTCGGGATATTCGTAAAACAAAGAGCCCTTACGAATTAGAATGCATGAAAAACGCCGGGCGTATCGGCGAGCGAACGTACGTAGAAGGGATAAAACATTTGAAGGAAGGGATCAGTGAGATCGAGTTTGGAGGGATGTTGGAGCGGGAAGCCAAAAAGCTGGGGAGTGAAGGGCTCCTGCGGGTTCGTTCCATGAATTATGAGGCCTACTCATGGCACATCCTGGCCGGGCCCACCGGGGGCATTGTCAGCCAGTCGGACTCCCCCATGGGGGGGCTCGGTCTGTCCCCAGCCTTTCCCGTGGGGGCCAGCCGGCGGCCGATCCAGGCGAATGAACCCATCGTTGTGGATTTTGGAACGTGTTCTCAGGGGTATCAGGCCGACGAGACGCGAACCTTTTGTATTGGCGAACTGCCCAAGAAGTTTCTGGATGCGTACGAGGCCTGCGATGAAATCCACAATGCCGTGCTTTCCGAGACGCGTCCCGGAGTCCACTGTGAGTATTTGTTCGAATTATCCGTAAAGACGGCGAAGAAGCTCGGGTATGAGGAAAATTACCTCGGCCCTCCCGGATTGCAGACTCGATTCGTGGGTCACGGCATTGGACTGGAGCTGAATGAGTTCCCTTTTCTGGCGAAAGGGCATTCCTATGAGCTGGAGGAAGGAATGACCTTTGCGCTGGAACCCAAAATCGTTTTTCCCGGCGAAGGGGCCGTTGGCATTGAAAATACCGTCTATGTGAATCGAGATGGGTATGAATTCGTGACTCCTTTGGAGAATCGACTTTTCGTGGTTTGATGCAACCCTTTTTCATTCCACGTGTGCTGGCCGTCATCGGAAGCTCCGCAATGGTGCCGGCCACTCGAACCGCTTTGATAGATGTAGACTCGAGAAGTCATGTTGCAGTGGAGCCAATGTGTTGGACGGCCTGATGGTATGGGTAAGCTCTGATCCCTTTGTGTTTGGGAGGCATCAGGCAGCCTCTGAGAAGGGGTGAGGGCGCCAATGATACACCTCATCCGGGGTCATGGGGTGCCGTTCATCACCATCGATATGCCGGCCATGCGGATGATCATGTTTTACCCGCCCATCGCCATGTATTTGCCGAGCCTGATGTAATGATGAAGGAAGCGTATCGGTTCATAAGCGATGAAGATCGAGTTGAAAACAAACTATTCCGTGCCGGACAGGGAAGACGATGTCATTTCCCTGCCCCCGAACGTGGGAACGCTCCGTGACTTGCTTTTGTACCTGGGGGAGCGAATCCGCTTCGAATTCGTGGATGCCCGGCAGGGAACCCTGGCGTGGGACCTCGAGATCGAAATTCTGTTGAACGGCAAGGACTTCATTTTTCTGTCCAGGGGACTCGAAACGCCCTTGAACGAGGGGGATTCCCTGGAGATCTACCTCCTTCCCCTGGGCGGTGGCTGAGCCTTCGAACCCATCGATCTCGATCGGCATTTCATAGAGAGTGGCTGGCTCCCCGGGACGGACTCGAACCGCCGACAGGGTGGTTAATCCCGCCTGCGGCGGGACTCTACCAGCTGATCCTGCGCAAGGAATCGCCAGATCCCTCGTTTCTTGATGCGCTTTTCCAGACTCATGGCATCGCTTCGTGTAGGGCATTCCTGGGACCAGACTAGGCTCCAGGGTCCTGGAAAGCGCTTGGTGGTCTTTGAGAGTTGATAGCCCGGGTCGTTGTGCTGGCGAAGGCGACTCTCGACATCTGAAGAGGAGCCGCAATAATATCGGCCGCTTGATTCGCTTTGGAGGATGTAAACCCAGCAGGACATAAAGAAAATACGGCCCGTTCCCAAAAGAACGGGCCGGTTGAAGACTGGCTCCCCGGGACGGACTCGAACCGCCGACAGGGTGGTTAACAGCCACCTGCTCTACCAGCTGAGCTACCGGGGAATGTTGTTAGCCGGCGGCGAAGTGGTTAATCCCGCCGGAGGCGGGACTCTACCAGCTGAGCTACCGGGGATTGATAGCAAAAATTCATGTTTATCCATCCCGCCTTCCCACGTCAAGAAGAAATGCACCGTGCCATGAAATTCTTGATTCGTCCTTTGAAACTTTCTATAAGTCGGAGAGGCGGGGCGGCGAACTCGGGCCCCATGCAAATGGCGTTTTCAAGTTTCAGGAGGCAGCGGCCGAAGAGGCATCCAACCCCCTGGAAACCCATTCGAGAGGAACGTTGAACCCCATGCGACCTGATTCGGCACGCGTCACCATCCAGTTCGGATCCGGCCTGACCCGGATCGGCAAGATCATGCTCCTGATTTACGGGATCATCTACGTGCTGGAGCTCCTTTTCGAGCACTGGTTTCACGTGCCCGTGGTCCATTCCCTGGTCCTCTTCCCTTTGGGCCACCCGCTCTTCCGGGTGTGGCAGCTCGTGACCCACCCGTTCCTGCACGACCCCGGCACGCCCCTGAGCTTCCTGATCACATGCGTGGTGTTCTACTTTTTCGCGGCCCCGGTGGAAAGGGCCCTGGGCTCCCGGGGGTTCCTGTTCCTCTTCTACGTGTCGGCCCTGGGGGCGGTGATCCTGGGCGTTCCGTTCAACGCCCTGGCCGGTTTCAAGGCTCCCTTTTCGGGCATGCTCCCCAGCCTCCTCTCCCTGATCGTGATCTTCGGTCTCCTGAATCCCGAGGCCACGATCCTGCTCATGTTCGTCCTTCCCATCAAGGCCAAATATATGAGTTATGGGACCGTGATCATCACCCTCCTGACCTTTCTTGCCAAGGTCAACCCCCACGGGGCCTTTCATCTCGGCGGGATTCTCCTGGGATACCTCGTGTTCCGGGGGCCCGGAGATCTCCCCAACCCCAAGCACCTCTACGACCGATACCTCCTCTGGCGCATTCGAAGAAAGCGGGGCCGTTTTACGGTCATCGACGGCAGCAAGGGGCGCGACAAGGAATCCGACGGGCCCACGATTCACTGATGCCGTGTCGGGTTCCCGGGCTTCCCTCAGGGGCCGGGCCCTGCCCGGCCGTTTTCAGCAACGCGTGAATGCGGGACCTCGCGGCTTGCCTTGACAGGGCCGGGTATTCCCTCTATGAAGTGAAGGACGTCTTTCGGGAACCGGGTAAAGGGAACATGAAACAAGTCATTCTGGGCACAGCAGGCCACATCGACCACGGCAAGACCTCGTTGATTCGCACCCTGACCGGCATCGACACGGATCGGCTAAAGGAGGAGAAGGAGCGGGGGATCACCATCGAGCTGGGGTTCGCCCACATGGACCTGCCCTGCGGGCAAACCCTGGGTATCGTGGATGTTCCAGGTCACGAGAAGTTTGTCAAGAACATGGTATCCGGGGCCTCGGGCATTGACCTGGTGGCCCTGATCATCGCGGCGGACGAGGGGGTCATGCCCCAGACCCGGGAACACCTGGAGATCTGCGAGATCCTTCGAGTCCGGCACGGCCTCGTGGTGCTCAC
>Ga0272444_10000505_pt1 | contig 41175 bp, 39 predicted proteins | sample SSMForm13_FD_201033 | JGI IMG/M metagenome (GOLD analysis project Ga0272444, IMG submission 201033) | Marine sediment archaeal communities from Little Sippewissett salt marsh, Falmouth, MA, United States - SSM-Form-13 | ecosystem: Environmental > Aquatic > Marine > Wetlands > Sediment ... | reverse complement strand
GTGCCCTTGCACCAGGCGCCGCGCTTCAACAACAACCTTTCGACCCATCGCATGGTGGAGAAAACCCGCCGCCTGCGTAACCCGGTACAGGTGCTGAAGTCTCTGACCTGAGGTAATGATATGTTGATCCGGCTGTTCCCTTTCCTGCGCTGGTTCCCGATGACGCGCTCGGGCATGCAGGCCGACCTGATGGCCGGCGTGACCGTCGCCCTGGTGCTGGTTCCGCAAAGCATGGCGTACGCCCAGCTGGCGGGCCTGCCGGTGGTTTACGGCCTGTATTCCTCGTTCATCCCGGTGATCATCGCCTCGATGTGGGGCTCGTCCAGCCAGCTGCACACCGGCCCTGTGGCGATGCTGTCGCTGATGTCCGCGGCGGCGCTGATCCCGTTCGCCACGCCCGGTTCGCCGGGCTTCATCGAACTGTCGGTGATGCTGGCGCTGATGGTCGGGGTGTTGCGCCTGGCGCTCGGGGTGCTCAGCCTCGGCGCCATCGTCAACCTGCTGTCCAGCCCGGTGATCGTCGGCTTCACCAACGCGGCCGCGCTGATCATCGGCCTGTCGCAATTGAACAAGGTGCTCGGGGTGCCGTTCCCGCGCACAGAATCCTACCTCACAGACCTGTGGCGGGTGGTGGCGCAGATTCCGGACACCCACCTGCCGACCCTGATCTTCGCCGCCGGCGCCTGGCTGCTGATCGACCGGCTGCGCAAACATCGGCCGAAGTGGCCCGGTGTGCTGATCGCGGTCGGCGTGGCGACAGTGATCAGCGCGGTCAGCGGATTCGAGCAGAAGCTCACGGTGCCTATGCAGCAGGTTGCCGACGCGCAGATCGTGGAGCGTCTGCAGTCGCTTGACGATGCGCAAAGCCGCCGCAATCAGATCACCGAGGCACTGGCCGAGATCTCGCGCCGTGCCGAGGCCCTGGAAAAGGACGGCGGCATCGAAGGCGTCGCCCGCGCAGCCGAGGTACGCGCGCGCATCCCCGCTCTGGAATTCGAACAGGCGCAGCGCAAGCGCGACATCATCCGCTTGCAGCTCGATCTGCATCACGTCGGCCTGTTCGACAACGGTCAGAGCGGCGACGCCATGGCGTTCACCATCAAGCAGCCGGAAGCAGCGCCGCAAGGCGAGCGCTGGCGCCTGGTCGGGGTCAAAGACGGCATGGTGACCCTGTCCGCCGGCGGCGACGTGGTCGGCGTGATCCCGGAAGGTCTGCCGAGCTTCGAGGTACCGGTGGTGCACTGGAACCTGGTGTGGGCGCTGCTGCCCGCCGCCCTGGTGATGGCACTGATCGGCTTCATGGAGGCGACCTCGATCTCCAAGGCCATCGCCACCACCACGGGTGAACGGGTCGACACCAACAAGGAGCTGATCGGCCAGGGCCTGGCCAACATCGCCGGCAGCTTCTTCAGTTCGTTCACCGTCAGCGGCTCGTTCTCCCGCTCAGCGGTGGCCGCCAAGACCGGCGCACAGACCGGCCTGTTCGCCATCATCAGCGCCCTGGGTGTCGTCCTGGTGCTGCTGTTCTTCACCGAATACCTGTACCACCTGCCACAGGCGGTGTTGGCAGTGATCGTGATGATGGCGGTGTTCAGCCTGATTCGCATCAAACCCCTGATTCAGGCCTGGAAGATTGATCGGGTCAGCGCCCTGATCGGCATCATCACCTTTGTCGCCACGCTGGTGATGGCACCGGCCATTGCAAATGGCATCCTGCTCGGGGTGGTTTTGACCGTGTTGCATTACCTGATCGCCACCATGCGTCCACGCGCGGATATCGTCGCGCGCAAGCCCGACGGGACACTCGGTGGCATCAAGGCAAACCGCCTCGAGCCGATGAGCCAGGAGTTCGTGCCAGTGCGTTTCGATGGCCCGCTTTCTTTCATCAATGTCGCCTACTTCGAGGACATCATTCTCGAAGCTCACAGCGACTTCCCCGATGCAACGGTGATTCTGGTCATCGGTAGCGGCATCAACAGCATCGATGCCTCCGGCGAGGAAAAAATCGACGAGGTGGCAAAGCGCCTGCGCAAAGTCGGCGTCAGGCTGGCATTCAGCGGCCTGAAACACCAGGTACGCAGCCTGCTTGAAGAAAGTGGAGTTACCGAGACCCTGGGGAAAGAGGCATTTTTCCCGGACAAGGAAACTGCACTGCGTGCGCTCTGTGGCGATTGCGGCAAACGGGCACAGTCCGGAAAAGCCTGATTCAACCCTCCAGACCAAGCCCCGGCCAACACTGACACATCCGCTCACGCTTGGCTGGCTCCACCGCCAGGGCGTAGTCCAGGAACGCCTGCGCAACCAGCGAAAGCTCCTTGCCCTTCGGGTGCACCACATACCACTGACGCACGATAGGAAAGCCTTCCACATCGAGCAGGGCGAGCGGCCCGTCAGGGCCGTCCAGGGTGAGCGAGTGCAGCGACATGACGGCCAGACCCAGTCCTGCTACAACAGCATGCTTTATCGCCTCGTTACTGCCCAGTTCCAGCTTTACCTGGGGTAGTTCGACGCCCCGCTCCTTGAACACCCGGATCACGGCATCGCGTGTGCCGGAACCAGGCTCGCGGCCCACAAATGGCTGCTGAGCAATCTCTTCGATACTGATATTGCGCTTGCCGACCAGAGGATGGTCACGCGGCGCAACAATCACCAGTGGATTCGGGGCAAACGGATAGGCCTTTACATCGGCGTCTTCGGGCACCGCGCCGACAATGTACAGGTCATCCTCGTCGTTGTTCAGGCGCTCCATGATGCGTTCACGGTTGGAGACCTTGAGCGCCACTTCGATGCCGGGATGGATGGCACAGAACTCGCCGAGCAGTTCGGGCAGGAAATACTTGACCGTGGTGATGACCGCCACGCGCAGACGCCCGCGACGCATGCCCTGCAGATCGGAGACCTTCATCTCCAGGTTGGCGAGCACGTCGAAGATCTTGCGGCAGGAATCGTACAGCTCGCGACCGGCCTCGGTCGGCTTGACCGAGCGCCCCACGTGTTCGAACAAGGGCAGGCCGACCGCATCGGCCAGCTTCTTGATCTGCATCGAGATCGTCGGCTGGGTGAGGAACAGCTCCCCGGCCGCCCGGGTGAAACTACCCAGCCTGACGGTCGCCTCGAAGATCTGCAGTTGCCGCAGCGTGGTATGCCGGATCAGATATTCAGGCACCGAGGTGGGTGGCGATTTGGGGTCGGCGGTGGATGACACGGGTTACCTCGCAAAGTACAAAGGTCACCCGTTCAATAGTGGCATCAATAGATAATTATTGATACCACTTTAATCTTGCTTCGAAATTGATCTATTTAGAAGACGAGCCTGTTTAATCCGGCCAGACGCGCCGACCGAAGGCAAAGGTGGAAACCAGCGCTTCCTTTTGCGACTGTGCAGGTGTCGGCTTGGCTTTTGCCGCAGCCTTCTTGGTCACCGCCTTCTTTGCCGGTACCTTCTTGGCCGCAGTCTTTTTCGCCGCCGCTTTCTTGGCAGGCGCCTTCTTGGCGGCAGGCTTTTCGGCAGAAGCCGTGGCTACCGGCTGCGCTTCGGCGGAGGACGCCTCGGCAGCGCTGTCTGCCTTGCTGGCCCGGGTGGTTGCGACCAACAAGTCGCTGGTTTTGTCATTGCTGCTCACGGGTGATTCCTATCTCTTGCAAGAGTTCAGTTAATTCTTCGACGGCCGGAACTCCTTTGACGCCCGCGTCGAACACACTGCGCCCTTCCAGCACTGTACTACGGTAGACGACGCGGCGTCGAATAGCGGTATTCGCAGTGGGGGTACTCAGTTCGACCGTTGCCGTGCGTATCGCCTGGGACAAACGGGTTCTCGGCTCCAGCTGGTTGATCACCAGCAGGGCCTTGAGGGTCGGGTTGGCCTCGCGGGCCTTTTCGATTTCCGCCTCGATCTTGACGCTGGCCCACAGGTCCAGTGGCGAGGGCAGAACCGGGATGATCGCCCAATCGCTCAAACGCAAGGCGTCTTTGGTCTGCTCCGAGTGCACCGAAGGCGGGCAATCGATCAGCAGGTGCTGGTAATTCTTGGACTGGGCACCCACCGACATCGCCACGCTACTCGAGGCGTTGAATACAGGTACCGTGTCCGGGTGGCTGCTCAGCACCCGCCACTGCGACGAGGACTGCTGCGGATCGGCATCCAGCAACAGGGTGCTGCCGACCGAATGCAGGGCTGAAGCCAGGTTGACGGCGAGCGTGGTCTTACCTGCACCACCCTTGTTACCTAAGAGTGAAATGATTGGCATCGACCGGGCCTAGGCAGATGGATTGGCAGACGGCAGCTTGTCCATATCGCTGGCAAACTGGCGTTGTTCCGAAGAGATCTCTTCGCTTCCCTCTTCCACGTGAATGGTGACATTGACGTAGTCTTTGCCGAAACCCATATCCGGGTAGTAACCCCTGGCCTCGGAGAGTTCAGCGGCATCGTCGAGAAAATCGCGCAGTTGCGAGTAAGTCGCAAATTCGTAACGACGCTCCAGGCGCACGGGACGCTTGCGCTCTTGCCACTGCTCACTCATTCAATGTTTCCCCACTCTCGTTGCGAAAGCAGTTTCGATTATACGGCCAATCGAATCGGCGCAGACGCTAAATTTTGCCCAATTCGGCACGCCAGGCGCTCAGATCGGCCAGGTGCTGACGCTCTTCTTCCAACAGTTCCTGAAATAGCATGCGACTGTCGAAATCAGCGATACGGTTACAGTGCTCCACCGCGTTGCTGTAAAGCTGCACGATATCCTGTTCGAACGCCATGTTGACCAGCAGCAGTTCACTCAGGTTGTTACCGAGCTTGACCGGCCGCAGTTGAGAGGCATTGGGCGCCACTCCGAGAGCCAGCATACGGGCAATCAGCTTGTCCGCATGCAGCATCTCGGAGGCGGCTTCCTCGCGAAACTTTTTGGCAGGCTCTGCCAGCCCCCAGCTGTTACACAACCGGGCGTGCGTACTGTAAAGCTGCACCGCGGAAAGCTCCAGGCTAAGGGCGCGGCCCAGATAGCCCAGCACTTTCGGGTCTGCCTTCACAGTCAACATCTAGCAGGTGCCGTTTGCCGGTTTCGCAGGATGATTACTCAGCAGCACCACCGGTCGGCAGTACCGGCTCAACCTCACGGTGCGGGCGAGCGATGATGTGCGCGGCAACCAGGCCGTCACCAACGCGCTCACATGCGTCTGCACCAGCGCGAACGGCAGCGTTAACAGCGCCGGTCTCGCCGCGTACCAGAACGGTTACGTAACCGCCACCAACGAACTCACGACCGATCAGGCGTACTTCTGCCGCCTTGGTCATCGCATCAGCTGCTTCAATTGCAGGAACCAGGCCGCGGGTCTCGATCATGCCCAGAGCAATACCGTAGTTTTCGTTTGCCATCGTTAAAATCTCCGTACTCGAAGTAAAAGAACTCTAGTTAAGGCCGTGTCGGCACACGGCAACAGGTTTAGTTATTGCCGAGAACAGGCTCGACCTCTTTGTGCGGACGCGCGATGATGTGCGCCGCTACCAGACCGTCACCAACACGCTCACACGCATCAGCTCCTGCGCGTACTGCTGCGTTTACCGCACCAGTTTCGCCGCGAACCAGAACGGTAACGTAACCGCCACCAACGAATTCGCGACCAATCAATCTGACTTCAGCTGCCTTGGTCATGGCATCTGCTGCTTCGATGGCGGGTACCAGCCCGCGCGTTTCAATCATGCCCAGTGCAATACCGTATTTTTCAGTTGCCATCTTTCGTGTCTCCTATTGACTCGATTCTATAAACACAACAGCCGCCAAGACGTCTGCCCGCTTCATTCCTAATCCGGCCAGTGGTCGATAATCCCGCACACCGCCAAGTCGGTCAGGATCTCGAAATCACCTGCCGTGTAACGTGCGGCCGAACCACTCGTTACGAAAACCCAATTGCCCGGCTCGGCACCTACCGGATCCGTGGCGACCAAGCGACCACCCTTTGCATCCTTCAGCACCCTCAGCCTCGCGTGCTTCAGACCCGCGATTCGAGAGGTGCAAACCAGGTTTCCTTCAACCTGTAGAATCTGCATCGGCTTAAGCCTCGCCGGATTCCGCTTCAGACTCCGGCGGCCACTTGTCAATGATCCCGACAATCGTCAGGTCACTGGGATAACCCTTGCTGCCAGCCGCTTCACGCGCTGCCGAGCTGCCCACGCAGATCACCCAATCACCCGGCTTGGCGCCCACGGCATCCACTGCAACCACCTTTGAGCTACCGTCCTTAACGACCTGCAGCAACTTGTGCTCCATCATCGCAATTCGGTTGGTCGAAACCAGCGGTCTTTCAACCTGACAAATTTTCATCAGTGACCTCCGTCAACGACTGGGTTAACCGAACACTCGATCACCTCGATCGGCGCATTCGCATTGCAATCTCGGACCACCTGCAAGATATGCAGCGAGCCCTGCTCTGCCAGAGTGGCGTAACGCTCGTTGAAAGCGCGCGCCACGCGCTGGCAGTGCTCTTGTGCGCGTTCCCGCGCACCCGGCACCTGGCCGTGGTAATCGAAGCGAACGACTACCGGTACAGGCAAGCCCTTGTTCACGTTCAAGCCTGTAAAAATCTTTATCCCCACGTCGGTGTCGGCAACCGCCTCTTCCACCGTCTGCAGGTAGGCGAAATACATCAGATTCCGCAGTTGTATCTCTTCGAACCCGACCCCGGCACCGATGAATCGCTCGGCATGACCGGTGTCCGGGTAGGCGTCCCCGAAGTTACGCCGCACATAATCGATCTGCGACAGATTGTTCTCAATCAGGTGTGCCGCGAACCTTGCGGTGCCTTCGATCGCCTCCGGCGAGCAGGAGCGTACCTGGTTGGCAATGAACGCCTTGCCTTCTTCCAAACTGCCGTACTGCGTCACCTTGTAGACATCCATGGTGTCGACAAAGCGGTCCAGGTGAATCACACCCTCGCCATCCGGCACGTGCACACGGATCGCATCCGTGTCGGTATCGACGCCGATCAACAACAGGTCGATCGAGGCGCCGCAACAAAAACTGTTTTCGATCGCCGTCTTGAACGTGTTCAGGCGCTCGAGGCCGCTTGCCGCCGCCTTGGCATCATCCGAGCCATGCGCAGCGCAGCCCTGGTGCAGCGGATCAACCGTACTGAAGTGATACGCCACAACCTTCAAATAGCGGGTCGGCTTGTCCGCGGTATTCGGCCGGCCCTCCCGGAATCGCAACATCTCTGTCTCGACCCACTTCTCGACGCTGTTGTCGATGTCGAACATCGCCCCGGCGTAAGACTTGCGGCGCACCATGCGATGCGGCAGGCGCAGCACATAGCGGATCACGTGCGCCAAACGTCCATCCGCACAGGGCGAGATGTCCACCGTGTGAAAACCGCACGACTGAATGAATTCGTCGAAATCGTTTTCACCCGCATGCGACAGCGGCGCCTGGGTGTAGAACTCATCGCTGTAGCGGCGATAGGTCTGAAACACACACCAGGCAAACAGGCGACGCATGTCCAGTTGATCAACCCAGGCGTTGGCCAGAATCGCTTCCGGCAACTCGAAACCGAGTTCATCGCGGGCAATACGTTGCGCCTGCAATTCAAAGTCGCCCTCGTGCTGCAGTGCCGAAATCTTCTTCAGCACCGGCACAATGCCGTCGAATCCTTTCTTGATGCGGTCTTCGTAACCGAACAACCGCATGTTTTCCCGGTCGTTGCACAGCGGATGGCCACTGGTCACAGCCCCCTTGTAACCACCATCATCGGCAGTGTTGCACGCACCCGGGCGGCGGCAAGGCGCCGGAGGCACCGGGCGGGCCGTTCTGCTGTTTCGCTGTAGAGGCCGACGAGGCACAGTCAATCCAACCTTACTATCAGCCGCGCGCGCCGCCGGAATAGGTAATCAGCGAACCACCTTCGTAGTTACCACTACTGCCGGTGACGCGGCTTACCGGTGCCGGCGCCTCTTTCTTCACTTCAGTGGCCGCCTTGTGAGCCATGACATTCATCGGCCCACGAGTAGACGGGTTGCGTACGGTGGCCGAGAGCCCCTCGGTACCGGTTACACGATCCCCACGGTCCCAGTCGTCGCCGGTGATGGTCGGACCAGCGTCCATACCCTCGCCGCTGATACGTGACTTGACGCGATCGTGGATCAGCTCCGGCTCGACGACTTCGCTGACCGAAGTGGAATTGACCGAACCGCTGCCGAAACGTGCGTCCTCGGTGCCGGTCACCTTGCCGCTGGCCATGCCAAACGGACCGGTGATGTGGCCCTGCTCGTATCGCGAACCGGTTACACCAGTGTTTTCATCAGCAGCCGCAGCGTGTGCCGGGGGAGCCACACTAAACTCACCCCAGCCGGTATCACCTACGGCCTGTGGAAAATCCGAGCTGGAAGGCTCCGCTGCAGTGGCCGGGCAGACCTGGGCCGCCTGGTCGGCACCGATATACGGGGTACCGGTCACCGGCTCGCAGGCGCCTTTCTCGGCGCCGGTCATCACGCCGCCAATACCCGGCTGCTGACCGGTCATGTTCTTGCCCATGACCGAGGTGTTGCGCTGCATGCGTGCTGCTGCGCGCTCGACAGCCGGCGCTTCACAAGCGCTGTAGTTCTCCATACCGAAGTAGGGGGTACCGGTGATCGCCTTGCAGGTGCCGGGCTCGTTGCCGGTGACACGCTCTGCACGGCCTTCCATGGTGCCGGTGACCGACTGGCCACCGAAGGTGGCGGACATGCCGACCTTCTGGTCGCCCGGCTTGGCCTCGGTACCGCAGATTTCGCTGTACTGCTCTTTACCGACATAGTCGTCGCCGGTGATCTGGCGGCAGGAACCCGGCTCATCACCGGTGGTCTTTTCGCTGCGACCGACGGCAGTCCCGGTGACGTGGCCACCACGCAAGGTCTCACTGGTGCGAACCTTGGCCGGGGCCTGGCGCACATCTTCACCACGCACATACTGGGCACCGGTCAGTTCGCGGTTCGCACCCGCCTCGCCGCCGGTCACCTTGCCGGAGTTGCCGACGTTGTCGCCGGTAACGGTCTTGCCCTTGCGGGTCTCCGAAGTGCGAAGGCGCATGGGCGCCGGCTTCGCCTTGGTGCCACAGAAGGCTTCCGACTGCCCGGCACCGACATACTCGGTACCGGTGACATTCTTGCAGGTGCCCGGCTCGTCACCGGTCACCTTGCTGCTACGACCGACCTCGTTGCCGGTCACGGCGTTGCCACGGCCGGTGGCGCTGACGCCGGTGCGCATCGGGGACTTCTGCGGCTCCGCCTGGCAGAACTCGCGGAACATGTCCGCGCCCAGGTACTCGGTACCGGTAATGGTGCGGCAGGTGCTCGCCTCGTCGCCGGTCACATCTTTGTCACGGCCGACCATGGTGCCGGTGACCGACTGACCACGTGCGGTCTCGGAGACGCCGACTTTCCAGGGCTGATCGGTAGCGCCAGCAGCCTCGGGCTTCTTGCGAACCTTGCCGCTCGGACGGCATTTTTGACCGGTGCAGGTCTTGCCGCGGGTGCTGCGCTGTTCACGCAGCGCCTGGGCCAGTTCGCGGCTGGACAGTGCCGGGTTGGCGGCGCGGGCGGTTTGCGCCTCGCTCATGCCGCCGGCACTCAGTCCGGCCTTGCCGCGGGATGATTGCGCCTTGCGGCGCGCCAAAGCTGCTGCCTTGCTCGGGTTGGCGGCAATCCTTGGCTTGCTTGTACGGGTAGAACGGCGGCTGCTGACACGGGCCGGTGCACTCTTTTTCGGAGCGCAGTCACCCTTGCCTCCACAACCACAACCGCAATCGCCGGCCTTGTTCTCAGGCTGGGATGCATCGGCGGCAGTCGCAGCCTTTTGACTGCGGGAGACCATGTTCAGGTCGCGCGTTCTGTCTCTGGAAATCGCAGCGGACTTACCGCTGCTGGACATCGCCTTGCGGCGCGCCAGTGCTGCAGCGCGGCTGGAATTAGCCGCGGGAGCAGCCCCCACTCGTGGGCGGTAAGAGGAAGCGCGAGATGGCGCAGGCGCAGCTGCAGGTGCCGGTTCGGCTACAGGCGCCGGAGCAGCAGGTGCTGCCGCCTGGGCTTTCTGAGGCGCAGCACCGCGTGTGCGATCAGCGCTCCCTGAAATTGCAGCTCTGCCACTGCTGGACATAGCTTTACGTCTCGCTAATGCCGCAGCCCTGCTGCTGTTTTGACTTGCTTGTGCCATTGTCATCTCCGCTTCATCTACCGAGCATCAATTAACCCATGAACGGGGTCGTCATTGCTGACATCGCGTCGACCGTTGAACACCTGTTCAACGGTGCCGATTCAAAATGAATCAGGCGCGACCTTCGTAAACCACGAAGCACACACCCTGCGACTGGGTGTAGTTGTCGTAGCCGATCAGGCGAACGTGATGATCCGGGTAGTTGCGACGGCAGGCTTCCAGCTCGGCAACCACTTCGTTCAGGTCAGCCTCGCCGAAGAACGGCAGCTTCCACATGGTCCAGTAGTGACTGGTTGCGTTGTTCGGATGCTCGTGCTCGATGGCCGGAGTCCAGCCCTGAGCGATCAGGTAAGCGATCTGGTCGTAAACTTCTTCCTGAGTCAGCTTGGGCAGGAAACCGAAGGTTTCGAGAGTGTTAGCTGTCTGGTAATCACCCATAGTGGATTGCATATCTATATCCTCAATTATTTGGATTAATGATCAACGTTTAGCTAACGCCAATTACTTAACGTCCAACTTGTCGACGGTATCGAACTCGAACTTGATCTCTTTCCAGGTTTCCATTGCGATCGCCAGTTCCGGGCTGTGCTTGGCAGCTTCGGTCAGGATGTCGCGAGACTCCTTCTCGATCTCGCGGCCTTCGTTACGCGCCTTGACGGAAGCTTCCAGGGCAACACGGTTGGCCGCGGCGCCTGCAGCGTTACCCCACGGGTGACCCTGGGTACCACCACCGAACTGCAGCATGGAGTCATCACCGAAGATGGTGACCAGTGCCGGCATGTGCCATACGTGGATACCACCGGAGGCGACGGCGAAGACGCCCGGCATGGAGCCCCAGTCCTGGTCGAAGAACACACCGCGGGAGCGATCTTCCGGTACGAAAGATTCACGCAGCTGGTCAACGAAGCCCAGGGTGGAGGCACGGTCGCCTTCCAGCTTGCCGACAACGGTACCGGTGTGCAGGTGGTCACCGCCGGACAGACGCAGGCACTTGGCCAGCACGCGGAAGTGGATACCGTGCTTCGGGTGACGGTCGATTACAGCGTGCATTGCACGGTGGATGTGCAGCAGCATGCCGTTGTCACGACACCAGTTGGCCAGACCGGTGTTCGCGGTGAAACCGCCGGTCAGGAAGTCGTGCATCATGATCGGAGAGCCAACTTCCTTGGCGTACTCGGCACGCTTGTACATCTCTTCCGGGGTGGAAGCGGTGACGTTCAGGTAGTGACCCTTCTTCTCGCCGGTCTCTTGCTCGGCCTTCTGGATGGCCTCACCAACGAAGTCGAAACGGTCACGCCAGCGCATGAACGGCTGGGAGTTGACGTTCTCGTCGTCCTTGGTCATGTCCAGACCGCCGCGCAGACATTCGTAAACGGCACGGCCGTAGTTCTTAGCGGACAGACCCAGCTTCGGCTTGATGGTTGCACCCAGCATCGGACGACCGTACTTGTTCAAACGGTCACGCTCGACCTGGATACCTGCCGGCGGACCACCGCAGGTCTTGATGTAGGCGATCGGGAAGCGGATGTCTTCCAGACGCAGGTGACGCAGCGCTTTAAAGCCAAACACGTTACCGACCAGGGAGGTCAGCACGTTAACAACTGAACCCTCTTCGAACAGGTCGATCGGGTAGGCGATGAATGCGTAGAAAGACTCGGGGTCACCCGGGACGTCTTCGATGCGGTATGCGCGACCCTTGTAGTATTCCATGTCGGTCAGCAGCTCTGACCATACGGTGGACCAGGTACCGGTGGAGGACTCGGCTGCTACGGCTGCAGCAACCTCCTCGTTGGGCACACCAGCCTGACCGGTGCACTTGAAGCACGCCAGCAGGTCTGTGTCCAGAGGAACATAGTCAGGCGTCCAGTACATATCACGATATTCTTTAACGCCCGCATCATATTTTTTAGCCATGATCAACTCCTGATTCAGTTGCTGTTTAGCGATTGCGTGAGGGTCCACGAAAATCTCTGGGCGCACTTTAGAAACTACCCAGCATGGTTTCCAATAAATACCCTCGACAATACCCATCGAGTATCGTCTATAGGAAAACCCTGTTTGATGGTAAAAATCATCCACCAAGTGGCCGAAGCATCGCCCCGCGCGCGCCTCAGCGAACAACGAAATCCTTAATAACCTACTGTTTTTGCTCCGATTTTCGTTATTTCTTATATACCGAAAAGCCGGAGCAGGTGCGAAGGATAGCGCCCATAGCCCGCATAGAGAAGCCGCAGCGGGCAGAAGCGATCCAATAGTTTATTTATCGCGCCATCAATTTTATTTGGCAGCGATTCCAGGCCCGCCCGAAGGCACGGGGCTCAATCCTTGAATTTCACCAGCCGGGTCACCTGGATGTCGGACAGGAACACCACGCCCGAATGCTTGTTGAAGAAAGGCGCAAAGCCCTCGAGGATCGGGTTGACCAGTTCCTCGGGCACCGCGGCAATGATCATGATCAGCACCGCCTCCTCGTTGAACATCAGGTGGCCACCGTGAAAGCCGTGACTGCCCTTACCCGAAAGATTGTTGACGATGGTGTAGCCCTTGACCCCGGCATGATCGAGCAGGTCGGTGGCGAACTCCTGGTGCTCACCCTCGAGGATGATTTCCAGTTTCTTCAATTGGTTGAAGTTCAGATCTTTCATGATGCAAAGGACTCCTCGGGCTTGGCGGCCAATTCGGTGGACAGCTGGTAGTTGTGTTTCCACTCGCCGCGCTCGAACAGGGAAACGTTACGGGTCTGCGGATCCACGATCAACATGCGGATCCAGGCATTTCGCACCAGGTTCTTGGCCGCAACGACAGACTCGAAAACCTGCTTGGCATGGTCGAACGGCGCCTCGATCAGGGTGATCAGGCGAATCGGCTCGTGATACGGCATGCCGTCCTTCAACACCGTCTGTGACGGCAGCCCGGTGCGCAGGTCGCTCAGGTTGCCGCTCATCACGCCGAAGCGCCCGGCGACATTGTGGTTCACCTTGCTGCCACTTCCGAAACGCTGGTTATCCACCGCCGAGAAATAGTGCTCCATGTTGATCCACTGCCCGACCACCAGCGGGCCGGTCATGATGGTCGCCAGCAGGCGCCCCTTGGGGTCGACGCGGTAATCGTAGGAATGCAGGAAGGCACGGCCGTCCAGTTCCATGCCCTGGGTCAGGTCGCGTCTGCCGATGATGAAGTAGGCGTTGCGCGACAGGCCCCACTCGGGCCGCACCTGCGACCAGTCCATCGAATTGCGCTGCGCATTGCGGAACGCCGCAACAGGCTTGAGCGCCCTGTCCGGATGCAGTGCCAGGGTCGGCATCCGTTCGGTTGCGCACAACCTGGCGGCCGCGGTCAGGCCGGTGTTCAGACGATCGATATAGACCAGGTGCGAAGACGGAATCAGGTCCATGTCGTGCACGCTGACCTCGTCGGTGGTCGTATTGTGAAACGCCGGAATGAAGGTGGTGTCATCCGGAATCTGGATACCCTGCGCTGCCAGGCGGCGGCGCACCTGCGGCTTGTTCGCCATCTGCGCCAGCACGCGGCCGCTGACCAGGCCATGGTTGCCGCCGCAGGCACCACAGTCCAGTGCCGACTCGTAGGGATTGTTTTGCGAGGCACTGCCGTGACCGACCAGCAACACGAAGCGCGAGAAATTGCCGACCAAGCCGATCGCGCGCAACGCCGAACCGACGTAGTTCACCTGCTCGTCGAGGGTGAAACCGATACGGCCGAGACGCTCCAGCTGCATCTGCGCGAAGGACTCGTTGATCCGGTAATGGGTGCGCAAGCGCCCGATGAACGCGTCCAGTTCGTCGCTGCCCAGACCGAGCATCTCCGCGCAGCCTTCCTGTTGCTGCTGGTGCCCCAGCGCCAGTTCACGCAGATTGCGGATGATGTCGTCCGAGACATCCTCCGGTTCGCGCCGCAGATCGTGCGCAACCGCCGCCAGGATCACGGCGCGCTGGGTGGCACGCAGGATCGAGTCGGCCTGTTCACGGCTCAACTTGTCCAGCAGCAGACGCGTGGTCGGCTTTTCCGGGTCCAGATGCCGGCGCCAGTGATTGTAGGTATACGGCGCCACCGTCTTGCCGATCATGTCGAAACCGAACAGCAGGCCGATCGCCTCGACGGTCACGAACGGGGTGAGCACCGATTCCTTGAGCTCGTGCAGGGCCTTGCCCAGGGTGGTCACCGCCGCCTCGTCACGAATCTCGGTGACGCTGATCTCCGGCACCAGGTTTTTCGGCGTCAGGATCACCGGACACAGGTGCGTCTCGCTGCCCTTGCCCAGCTCCATGAAGCTGACCGGCACACCGAAAAAGCCTGCAATACCGAAGGTCTGGTAGTCCCCCACGCTTTCCAGGTTGCGCCGGATGCGTTCCGAACGGGTATCGATGCAGAACAGCGCCTGCACGAACGGCCGCTTTTCCCGTGGCGGCGCCGGCTGCACATCGACTCCCTGCAGCAGGTGCCTGATCGCCTTGTCCTCCATCGCCCGCAGCCAGGTCAGTCCCTCTTTGCGCTCGAAGCCGCGCAGGCTCTCGACCAGCCGCTGCAGCTGCTCCGCCGACAGCGCCTGCAGCGCGGCTTGCGCACCCACCCGGCCGGCCAGATCGACAAGCCTGCCCGCCTGGGTGCCCGCCTCGTGCTGCTTTTTGCGCCACGCGTACTCGGCGAACAGCGTTTCGGTATGTGTCCGCTTGCCGCGCGCGATGGCCATTTCCACCGCGTACGCCATCTCCGGCAACACCCGCCCCCGGTTCAGCTCGGCGCGCAGGTAGGCCTCCTGCGGACGCTGCTCGATCGATGCCGCGATCTTGTCGCGCGTGCAGTGCGCCTTGCACTCGCCGTTCTCCTGCAGCAGGGCCAGGGCGAGGGTCATGCGGATCGCCAGGTAATCGACCAGGTCGCCGGGGAAACGCTGCGCCCAGTAGTAATGCTTCGCACTGCTGCGCCAGCGGATGAAGCCGACCCAGCCATGCAGCCGCACCAGCTCGTTGGTGAAGTAGCCGAGCCATTCATCCTCGGGGATGCCCAGCTGATCCAGCACATAGGCGATGATGCCCTCCGGGGTATCGGTCTCCTCGAGGATCCGGGCGATCCGCACGCCGCGCTGGAAGAAGGGCGCGTTGCGGCTGACCACGTCACGCCAGGCCTTGAAAAAGCCCAACTGGCGTTCCGGCATGCTCCATACCGACTGCCCCTCGTCGAAGAAGTCGAGGCAGCTGTTGATCACCAGCTCATCCAGCTCTTCACCGATGCGGGTGCCGAACAGCACATCCATGGTCTCGTAGACAGGGCGATCGCCGAGCAGCTCTGCCCGCAACAGCTCGCCGACACCTTGCACTGCATCTTCACCCGGCCTGGCGACCGGTTGCTGGTGAATCGCTGCGTGGATATCGGCCACGCCCGCCAAATGAATACTGCTGCAGATCGGATTGGGCACCTGCAACACCAGCGCCTCCAGCCAGGCGCTCAGATCGATGCCCGGAATCTGGTCCTGCTTGGCGACATAGCGCCGGATACCGGCGCGCAGGCTGTCGCCATCGACCTTGCCCTGCGCAAAATATTGCTGGTAGATCTTGCGCGGCAGATACACCCGCCCGTGGAACAGGCGCCGCCCCTCTTCCACCGCCTGGTCGAACTTGAGGTGCTCCAGGCCATGCAGGGGGTTGTGGTGGATGAAGGTGCGCATCGGCCAGAAAAAGGGGATCGGTTCGGCGGCCACGTGGATGCTCGAACGGATCTTCAGACTTTTGCCCAGCGTGATATCCATTACAGGTCTCCCGTGAGGCTGAAACCGGCGAGGATCAGCAGCAACATCAGCGCGCCGAAGCCCCAGCTCAGCAGCAGCGGCATGTCCTCGACCACCTCATCCGAAGCATCGCCGACGATCATCCCCTGGATCAGGCGCATGCCCGCCCAGCTCCACAACAGCCACAGGCCCACCAGGGCAAACGCCACCGCCGGCTGGGCGGCCAGCAGGATGCTGAGCATGGCGAAGAAGCCCGGAAAGACCGGCGTGGCCACCAGCGCCAACACCGTGACCACGAACACGCCACTGAAACGCGGAATGCTTTGTGCCAAGCCGGCATAGAGATCGGTGTAGGCCGCACCGAAACGTTTCTCCAGAGCACCGACCAATAGCGACAACACCGCCAGCGGAATGCCGAACCAGAACACGTAGAGCATGATGTCGCGATCGCCGGACAACAGCGGCAGCCACAGGCAGGCCCAGACGGAGGTGGCCAGGTACCCGGTCCAGCGCCCCACTTCGCGCATGCTCAACAAACGGAATGCGTAGAACACCGAGCTCGCCAGTGCCAGGCCCGGGAGCCACTGCGGCACCGCGGGCTCGAGCGACTGGTACAGCACGATGCCGGTCAAAGGCCAGCCGATCACCAACACCAGCCGCAACAGCGGATGGCCGGCCCTGGCAAACAGGGCGTTGAAGCCGATGCTCAGGGGAAACACCGGCAGGAATAGCGCCACCAGGAGAAATGTCAGATCAGCCATGTCAGCCCCACCTGAACCAGACGTTCAAGCGCGCGGACGCCGCCAGCAGGCGTTGCGTCAGCCCGGCATAGAAGTCGATGATGTAGAACTCGCGCGCGATCAGCGAATAGAAGTTCATCCACCAGTGGCTGGGCTTGCGATCGATGTTCGAGGCGTGTTTTTCCACCCGGTAGGCGCGCACCCAGCCGAGCACCACGATCAGCGTGGTCAGCACCACCAGCGCATCGAACCAGGCGATATCGATACCCGCGGCCCGGTACAGCTGCGAGGCGAACTCCGGGTCTTTATAAAGGAACAGGTCGAAGGCATGGCTGATCAGTGTGTAGCCGACCACCACCACGACGAACGACACCAGCACCAGGCCCAGCAGGCGCCAGGGATTGGCGGCCTTCATGTGATAGGTGGAGAACAACAGCTGCGCCCCGGTCACCCAGCCGAAGAACAGCAGGATGATCGCCCCCTGCCGCTGGTACAGGTCCGGCGCCACCCACCAGTGCGTCAGCACCAGCACCAGCACCGGGATCACCAGGGTGATCGCCACCATCACCAGCAAGGGCTGCTGCACCTTGGGCGCCTCGCGTTCCACCACGAAGGTATAGAGATCGTCCTTGGGGACGCCGTCGTCGCGGCGTGCCTCACCGATCACGCCGCCGGCACTGAGGAACATGGTGCCCTTGAACAGGCCGTGCGCAATCAGGTGGAAGATCGCCAGCGAGAACGCCCCCACCCCGCACTCCATGATCATGAAGCCCATCTGGCCCATGGTGGAATAGCCCAGTGATTTCTTTATATCGTTCTGCGCCAGCATCAGCACCGAGCCGATCACCGCGGTCACCAGGCCGACGATGAACACCCAGTGCAGCACATCACCCGTATGGATGTACAAAGGCGCGAAACGGTTGATCAGGAAGCCGCCGGAGTTGACGATCCCCGCGTGCATCAGCGCCGAGACCGGCGTCGGCCCCTGCATGGTGTACGGCAACCAGGTATGCAGCAGGAACTGCGCGGATCGCGCAAACGCGGCCATCGCCACCAGCGCGCCCACCACCTCCGCCACCGGCAGGCCGAAGAAGGTCCTGGCATCCGGGTTCGCTGCCAGCTGCTCGAAGATCACCGGCAAGGACCAGGTTCCGTAGGTGTGGAACAATACTGCCGCGGCCAGCAGCAAAGGCATATCGCCGATGCGGTAGGTAATGAAGGTCCACAGGCCGTAGCGATAGGCGGCCTCGCTCTGCGTGTCGTGGCCAAGCAGGAAATACAGCATCACGCCGACCAGGTGCCAGGCGACCAGCAGGGTGACCAGGTCGCCGGCCGCCACCATCAACAACAGTGCGGCGGTCATGAAATCCAACATGACGAAGAAGCGCGCGTAGCCGCTCTCTTCGACCATGTAGCGCACCGAGTACAGGTGCACGATGAAGCTGATGCCGGAGATCACCACCGCCATCAGCGAACTCAGCGGATCGAACAGGATGATGCCCCACGCCTGCCCGAGAGCGACTGCCTGCTGCGGTTCACCCAACAGGGCGAAGGTGAGCAAAGCGGCCGCCGCCAGGAAAGTCAGCAAAGAGAAAGCAACGCTCACCCGTGCGACTCGCCGTCCCAGGCTGGCAGCCAGCAGATGGGTGATTGCCGCCGACATGACCGGCAACGCAGGGACGAGAAGCGTTATGTATTCCATGGTCGCTTACCGGTTGGTGGCGCCTCGACAAATACGCAGGCGCATCGTCCAGGCGCGAGACCGCCTGATCCGTTGCGTCGCCATAGGGCCGGTTGTGAATGCTTTGGGCATCTTATTATCGATTTTTAGCTGTAGGCCGGGCTTTCCTGCCCAGCGGCATGCAGCCTAGCATACGCAATCTCTCGATAAGGCAAAATCGAAAGCTTGGATAAGCCTTATTTAAGATCGTCTATGAGACAAGAGCCTCCTGTCCTGTTGCAGGCTGACTGCACTGACCGCCGGACCACCGCGACAGCGCGCGGCACGGCGACAGCCAAGCTGTCGATATCGAGGATCTGCAGGGTATCGGGGGAGAGCGGCGGCACCTCAAGCGGACCCGCACTGAACCGATCCTGAGAAACCGCCCTGGGCGGGGCCAAAGCAAGTATCGAGGCCAGCGGGGCAAAACCGCCAGGGCCGGCGGCGCGGAACATCCCATGCGGAGGTGACGCGTGGAATTCCGGGTTCGCGGCAGGCTGGAGGGATGAGCCGTTCTCGGTGGCTCAGGCGCCGGCCGCCGACTCGATCTTTTCCTTAACCTGCAGCGCCACCTCCAGTGCGCGCAGGCCGACCGCGCCACCGACCAGCGGCGCCCGGCCGGTGTTGACCGAATCGACAAAGGCATCGATCTCGGCGTCCAGCGGCTTGACCGGCTCCACCTGCACCCGCTCGGCCACGATCTCCGGCCATTCCTCACCCGCCTTTTCCTGCGGATAGGCGATATCCAGGGTCTGCTCGATGAAGTCCAGCGACTGGTAGCGATGATGCTCGAACACGCGGATGCGGCGCATCTTCTCGCGCGACACGCGGCTGGCGATCACGTTCGCCACCGCACCGTTGGCGAACTCCAGGCGCGCATTGGCGATGTCCAGATGGTCGGTGAGTACCGCCGCGCCGGCGGCGGAGATGTGCGAGATCTCGCTGTCGATCAGCGACAGCACGATGTCGATGTCGTGGATCATCAGGTCCGAGATCACATCCACGTCGGTGGCACGCGCCACGAACGGGCTCATGCGGTGCGCCTCGATGAAGCGCGGCGCCTGGATGCGCTCGGCCAGCGCCATCACCCCGGCGTTGAAGCGCTCCAGGTGCCCGATCTGCAGGATCACCCCGGCCTGCTCGGCCAGGCGCACGATCTGTTCTCCCTCGGCCACGGTGGTGGCGATCGGCTTTTCCAGCAGCACGTGCTTGCCGGCCTCGAGAAACAGCCGGGCAACATCGAGATGGGCGGTGGTCGGCACCACGATGCTGACCGCATCCACCTTGTCGACCAGCTCGGCGGCATCGGTAAAGGCCGCACAACCGGCCTCTTTTGCCACTTTTTCGGCGGTTGCGGGGTCGCTGTCGACCACGCCGACCAGGTCGACACCCGGGTGCCGCGAATAGATCAGCGCGTGGAAACGGCCCAGATACCCAACACCTGCAACGCCGACAGCGACACGTTCTGACACCGGTCTTCCCTCGCTTTGTGCAAAGCGCGGGAGCCTACCATAGGACCGGCCGGCTGCCCAACGGCGCTGCTGCGCTGCAGATGGCAATCCGGTCGGGCGTCATTGCCCGTCGGCAGTCGCTGCGCATGCACCTGGGCGACCAGGGTGATCGTCAGGGCGAGAAAAACCAGCACGATCACTGCGCTGAAGATATCTGTCTGTCCTTTGCGGTGGTTGCGGGAAAATTGCATAGCGCACCTCTTTTCCGTAAGCGTTCGGTGAAATACTGGTTCACCGGGACCCAAAAAAACGTGGTCTGGCGCACAGTTAGCACACCAGGTGCCGGAAATTGGTAAAAATACGAAAAACCGTCACGCAGAAACTGTGACCGACATCCGGCAGCGGCCTCTACTTCTGCTCTTCCTCTTCGCCTTCCTCGGCGGCCTCTTCCACCGCGCCGGCCGCCTTCAGGGCCTCGGCGACGCCCAGGTGCCCGGACAACATGGCGCGCGCCAGCGCGGACTGGCCGGCGGCATTCTTCAGGTTGACGTCGGCACCGGCCGACACCAGCAGGCTCACCAGGTCCGCATGACCGAAGGCACTGGCCGCGATCAGCGCGCTGTTGCCCGCCGAGTCGACCGCATTCACATCCGCCCCGGCCGCCACCAGCAGACGCGCGGTGCGCACATTGCCGTTGAACCCGGCCAGCACCAGCGCCGGCCGCCCGGCAGGGTTGGTGGCGTTGGCATCCGCACCTTCGGCCAACAGGTCGCGCACCTGCCCGGTGCGCCCGGCGCTGACCGCCGCCAGCAGTTCCGCCACCGCATCGGCGGCATGCGCTGCACTCGCCAGCAACAACATCAGGCACAGTATCAATCGCGACATCTCGGTTTCCGTCACCGGCGAAAAACCGGCGTTCTAGTACTTAACTTCGGCAGCGATCGTGCAAACTTTACCCATGTCCTTCATCGGCTTGCTTTTCCCCCGGTACGGATTTAGCGTAAGCCCCCATTACGCGACCACCGTTCACGGAACTGACAGGCCATGACAGACAGCGAAAAACGCCAGATCGATATCGGCGTGGAAACCAGCTACATCGAGGATCAGTCCGATCCGCAGGCCGATCGCTACGTGTTCGCCTACACCATCACCATCAGCAATGCCGGTGCGGTGCCGGCCAAGCTGCTCAACCGCCACTGGGTGATCACCGATTCCAACGGCAAGGTGCAGGAAGTGCGCGGCGAAGGCGTGGTCGGCGAGCAACCGCACCTGAAACCCGGCGAACAATTCCAGTACACCAGCGGCACCATGATCGAGACGCCGGTCGGCACCATGGAAGGCGAGTACGAAATGGTCACCGACGACGGCACCTCGTTCGACGCGCCGATCGCCCGCTTCGCCCTGTCCATCCCGCGCACCCTGCACTGATTTCCTGAATCGTTCGGCAAATGGCTGTCTACGCGATCGGCGACATCCAGGGTTGCCACGATGAAATGCGTGCCGCCCTGGACGGCGTCGGCTTCGACCCGGCCAGCGACCGGCTATGGCTGGTCGGCGACCTGGTCAACCGCGGCCCCAAGTCACTCGAAGTGCTGCGCTACGTACGCAGCCTCGGCGACGCCGCCGTGTGCGTGCTCGGCAATCACGACCTGCACCTGCTGGCGCTGGCCTCGGGCAACCTGCGCAAGGCCGGCAAGGACACGCTGAGCGAAGTGCTGAAGGCCCCGGACCGCGAGGAATTGTTGCACTGGCTGCGCCACCGCCCGCTGCTGCACCACGACCCGGCGATCGGCTTCGCCATGCTGCATGCCGGGCTGCCGCCGCAATGGACGATCGAGCAGGCGGGCGCCTATGCGCGCGAGGTCGAGGCGATCCTGCGCAGCGACGAGCACCTGGAATATTTCGACGAGATGTACGGCAACAAGCCGCACACCTGGTCCGAGGAGTTGCGCGGCCTGGACCGACTGCGCTTCATCACCAACTGCTTCACCCGGCTGCGCTTCTGCACCGCCGAAGGGCGGCTGGGCCTGAAGGAAAAAGGCCCGCCGGGCAGCCAGTCGCCCAAGTCCGGCATCCCCTGGTACGAGCACCCGCAGCGCGCCAGCCGCGACACGCGCATCGTGTTCGGTCACTGGTCGACACTCGGCTACCTGGCCCGGCACAATGTCTGGGCGATCGACAGCGGCTGCCTGTGGGGCGGCGAGCTGACCCTGCTGCGCCTGGACGCGGAACCCCCGCGCCCGACCCACCTGGATTGCAGCGGTGCGCAGGACCCGAATAAATTCGTCTGAGGACAGAGCCATGCGTTGTCACGAGATCGACTACCAGATCAAGGGGGCCGAACTGCAGCTGGTCGAGGTCGAGCTCGACCCGGGCGAGACGGTGGTCGCCGAGGCCGGCGCCATGACCTATATGGAAGAAGGCATCAGCTTCGAGACCAGGATGGGCGATGGCTCCAATCCCGACCAGGGCATCATGGGCAAGCTGTTCTCCGCCGGCAAACGCATGTTCACCGGCGAATCGATCTTCACCACCCATTTCACCAACCAGGGCAGCGGCAAGTCGCGGGTCGGCTTCTCCGCACCCTATCCCGGCAATGTCGTCCCGCTGAACATGGCCGAGCTCGGCGAGCGCGTGGTATGCCAGAAGGACGCCTTCCTGTGCGCCGCGCTCGGCACCAAGATCGACATCACCTTCAACCGCAAGCTCGGTGCCGGCCTGTTCGGCGGCGAGGGCTTCATCCTGCAGACCCTGGAGGGCGATGGCATGGCCTTCATCCAGGCCGGCGGCACGGTTATCGAGAAGCAACTGAACGGCGAGACCCTGCGCGTGGATACCGGCTGCCTGGTCGGTTTCAGCGGCAACGTCGAGTACGATATCGCGCGCGCCGGCGGCCTCAAGTCGATGGTGTTCGGTGGCGAGGGCCTGTTCCTGGCGACCCTGACGGGCCATGGCAGGGTGTGGCTGCAGAGCCTGCCGTTCTCGCGCATGGCCGACCGCATCCTGGCACATGCCGCGAGCAGTGGCGGCAAGGACAAGGGCGAAGGGTCGGTGCTCGGCGGCGTCGGCCGTACCCTCGACGGCGATTGAGCGCCGGCGGCTAGCTGATGCGCTTGCCGCGCGCGATGTTGCGCCCGTAGAACATCTCCAGCATCTCGCGGCGCAGTTTCTCGGTGATCTCGCGCTGCTCCCGCGGCGGCACCTCGTCCGCTTCCACGCCGAACAGATAGCTGTTCAGGTCGAACTCCTTGAGCATCATCTTGGTGTGGAACAGGTTCTCCTGGTACACGTTGACGTCGATCATCTGGTAGCGGTCCTTGGTATCGCGCGCCAGGAAGTTCTGGATCGAATCGATCTTGTGGTCGATGTAGTGCTTCTTGCCGTGCACATCGCGGGTGAAGCCGCGCACCCGGTAGTCCAGGATCACCACGTCCGAATCGAAGCTGTGGATCAGGTAGTTCAGCGCCTTCAGCGGCGAGATGCGGCCGCAGGTGGAGACGTCGATATCCACGCGGAAGGTGGAGATGCCGCTCTCCGGGTGACTCTCCGGGTAGGTATGTACGGTCAGGTGACTCTTGTCCAGGTGACCGACGATCGCATCCGGCAGCGGCCCGGGCGCCTCGGAATTGGACAGGTCCTGCGCCGCCACCGGCTCCTCGGAGATGAGGATGGTGACGCTGGCACCGGAGGGGTCATAGTCCTGGCGCGCGATGTTGAGGATGTTCGCGCCGATGATCTCGCACACGTCACGCAGGATCTGCGTCAGGCGCTCGGCGTTGTAGGCCTCGTCGATGTACTGGATGTAGGCATCGACCTGCTCGGGCGTGTTCGCGTAACAGATGTCGTAGATGTTGAAACTCAGGGTCTTGGTCAGGTTGTTGAACCCGTGCAGTTTCATTTTCGATGCGCGCATCGGCTTGCCCCTCTATCCGGTCTTTCGGGGCGCGGACAGTACCGGAAAACCCGGCCCCGGAAAAGTACCGGGACAGGCCTCAGTCGCTTTCCACGATCTCGAAATCATGGGTGATCTCGGCCATGGCACCGAGCATGATCGAGGCAGAACAATACTTCTCCGCGCTCAGCTTCACCGCGCGCTCGACCGCCTTCTCGGTCAGCCCCTTGCCAGCGACGCGGAAGTGCGCATGGATGCGGGTGAATACCTTGGGCTCGGTCTCGGCCCGCTCGGCGGTCAGTTCCACCTCGCACAGGCTCACCTGCTGGCGTGCCTTTTTCAGGATATGCACCACGTCGAACTCGCTGCAGCCACCCATGCCGAGCAACAGCATCTCCATGGGCCGGACCCCGAGGTTGCGCCCACCGTGCTCCTCCGGCCCGTCCATCACCAACGCATGACCACTGGCCGATTCACCGATCATCATGGCGCCGTCGACCCACTTGACGCGTGCTTTCATCAGACTTGGCTCACAAAAAAAGACAGCGCAGGCTAGCACACATCGACATATTTCCGCAGCCCGCCTAAAATCCTCAAAAGTAGTGGTCAAATCAGACACATGATGCAACATTCTTCCGGCAGCGTTATCCAGCCACCGCCCCAAGATCCGGCTTGGCTGAAACCGTTTCTCGCCCACTGTCACAAACGCCGTTACCCGAACAAGACCGACTTCATCCACCCGGGCGATGCGGCCGACAGCGTGTTCTACCTGGTCGAAGGCCAGGTCACGGTGCTGATGGAGGACGACGACGGCCGCGAGATCATCCTGACCTACCTGAACAAGGGCGAATTCATCGGCGAGATGGGCATGTTCATGCCGCAGCCTACCCGTTCGGTGACGGTGCGCACGCGCAGCCCCTGTGAACTGGCGGAGATTTCCTACGCCAAGCTCGAACAGCTGTTCGCAAACGAACTGGCGCCCTATACCAAGGACATCCTGTACGCGATCGGCCGCCAGCTCACCGAGCGCCTGGTGGCCACCAGCCAGAAGGTCAGCCACCTGGCCTTCCTCGACGTGACCGGGCGCATCGCCGGCACCCTGCTGGAACTGTGCAAACAGCCCGATGCCATGACCCACCCGGACGGCATGCAGATCCGCATCACCCGCCAGGAAATCGGCCGCATCGTCGGCTGCTCGCGTGAAATGGCCGGCCGCGTGCTCAAAGACCTCGAAGAGCGCGGCCTGATCAGCGTCAGCGGCAAGACCATCGTCGTCTTCGGCACCCGCTAGCACCCCCCACCAGAACTTACTTCCCAGACGGTCGTACACACTCCCGCCAGCCCGCTCCGCAGACCGCTGAACAAGACTAGGCCAAAGCAATCGGCCGGACCTACCAGCAACACCGTCCCAAGTGACGTCGACCAAGCTGCAGCAGGCGTGGCGCGGGCTGTATAAATGACCCGAACCATTTAAGACCTGGGTTTCGCTGCCGCTACGCATTCCAGGCGGCAGCTTGCCGCAGCCGAACAAAAAGACAGCATGAGCCCTTTTGAGGAAAGCGAAAAACTGGTCCGCTGCGAGGTGAGCAACTGCCATGACGAGGCCAGCGTGCGCCTGGTCGAGCTCGACTCGTTCAAGCTTTGGGAATACCTGATGGTGCACAAGCACCACATGCAGATCAGTAACCCGACCCTGTGCCTGTGGGTCAGCCTAGGCGAATTCGAGGAAAACGAGGCCACCTTCGAACACTACGGCGCGTTGGAGCCGGTCGACCGCATCCTGGTCGATCTTTTCGATGGCGAATGCGGCTACTCGCAGACCTCGATCCGCTATGCACGCAGCAGCGAAACCAAACGCGTCATCGAGATCCTCAAATCGCATGTGCCGCAACAACTGCACACCGAAGAGGCCTGCAACATTCAAGTGATTCCCGGCATGATCGTGCAGCAATGGCAACACGATGTGCGCGAGGCCCTGCACATCGGCCTGTCCAACCAGGACAGCTCAGTCGCCTGAGCGGGACCCTTGCGACTGGCCGGGACACAAAGCCCGCAGGCGTTCACGCATCGCATCGTAGTGACTGCCGCGCCAGTAAACCCGTCCACACCCGGGGCAAGCGAGATACTGCGTCTCCCAGCGGCGCACATCTTGCGGCACCTTCTCCAGCACCTGTCGCGGGGCAGCCTGGCGCAAGGGCTGATTACATTCCATACAACGGCTGAACGGCTCGACCAGTGGACACAGCTGCCACCTGGCCACGACCTCGCGCAGTTGTTCCCAAGGGTCGGTTTGCGGCACGTAGAAACCGTACAGGATCTCACGGCGCATCAGCAGGGCACGGTCGCGGCTCAGCACCACGCGCCGCTCTGCGGCGGCAGTGCTGGCAATCGCCCGATCACCGACATCGTTGTCACAGCGTGCATCGAAACCCAGCCAGCGCAGGTATTTCGCCAGCTGCCCCAGGTGCGCATCGACCACGAAGCGCGGCGGTGCAGGCGGGGGCGGACGCACGCTGGAGGCGAGCCCTGGCTCGGCCGGAAACAGTTCCACGGCATCCCCCGCGCAGACCTGCGCCTCGAGTGATACCGGCTGTCCCTGCAGCAGCACCCGGTCGATCTCGGTATGCGGCACGCCCAGGGTTTCCGCCAGATGGCGCACCGGGGCCGGAGCCGACAGTGCCAGCGTGACGGTTCGCTCCCGCTGTTCGGGGCGCAGAAACTGGTTCAATTGCGCGTGAAAGCGCAGTGTTATCGGCCCTGTCATTGCACTCGCCCCAGGCTGCCATACCCCGCCATCGCCTGCCCGGCACCAGGCAGCAGAGCCCGGCTGGCTGCTCAGGCAAACAGCTCGGCCAGCTTTTCGCCCGGTTCCTCGGCGCGCATGAAGGCCTCGCCGACCAGGAAGGCATTGACCTTGTGCTCGCGCATCAGCTGCACATCGGCTGGCGTGTGGATACCGGACTCGGTCACCACCAGGCGCTCCTCGGGAATGGCCGGCAGCAGGTCCAGGGTGGTCTGCAGGCTGACCTCGAAGGTGCGCAGGTTGCGGTTGTTGATGCCGACCATGCGCCCGGGCATGGCCAGCGCACGCTCAAGCTCCTCGCCATCATGCACCTCGACCAGCACGTCCATGCCCAGTTCTTGTGCCAACCCGTTGAGTTCGCGCATCTGCGCATCCTCCAGGCAGGCGACGATCAGCAGGATACAGTCGGCCTCGATCGCGCGCGCCTCGTACACCTGGTAGGGGTCGACGATGAAGTCCTTGCGGATCACCGGCAGCGAGCAGGCAGCGCGTGCCTGCTGCAGGTAGGCATCGCCCCCCTGGAAGAAATCCACGTCGGTCAACACCGACAGGCAGGCCGCGCCGTGTTGCGCATAGCTCCTGGCGATCTCCGCGGGACGGAAGTCCTCGCGCAGCACACCCTTGGAGGGCGAGGCCTTCTTGATCTCGGCGATCACGCCAGACTTCCCCGCATCGACCTTGCCCAGCAGGCTGTCGACGAAACCGCGCGGCGCGTCCGCATCGGCCAGGCGCGCGCGCAGATCGGCCTCGGGGGTCTTGGCCGAGCGCTCGGCGATCTCCTCGCGTTTGCGTGCGACGATCTTCTTCAGGATATCGGGGGTGTCACTCATCGGCATCTATCGGTAGAGGGGTCGGCGTCGGCCTGGCCGACTCCGACCCCTGAGGGTATCAGTCGTTCCGCATGCCCTGGGTAAGGGCCGCCAGCCTCTCCAGGCGGGCCAGCGCCTCGCCGCTGTCGAGCACCTGTTGCGCCTTCTCGACGCCGGCCGCCAGGGTATCGGCAATGCCGGCGGCATAGATCGCCGCGCCGGCGTTCATGGCCACAATGTCACGCGCAGGGCCGGGTTTGCCTGCGAGCACATCGCGGATGATCGCCACGCTCTGCTGCGGACCATCCGCCTTGATCTGCTCGATGGGGGTACGTTGCAGGCCGAAATCGTGCGGACCGATCGCAAAGTGGGTGATCTTGCCGTCCTTCAGTTCGGCCACGTCGGTCGCATCGCCGATGCTGATCTCGTCCAGACCATCGCGCGAATGCACCACCAGCACATGCTTGGCCCCGAGGTTCTTCAACACCTCGGCCATGATCTCAAGCAGTTCGGCGCTGAACACGCCAAGCAGCAGATTGGGGACATTTGCCGGGTTGGTCAGCGGGCCGAGCACGTTGAACACGGTGCGCGCGGCCATTTCCTTGCGCGGGCCGATCGCGTACTTCATGGCGCTGTGATGGCCGGGCGCGAACATGAAGCCGACGCCGAGTTCGCGCACGCATTGTTCGACCTGTTGCGGGGTCAGCATCAGGTTGATGCCGGCAGCCTCCAGCGCATCGGCACTGCCGGACCTGCTGGAGACCGAGCGGTTGCCGTGCTTGGCCACATGACAACCTGCCGCGGCGGCGACGAACATGCTGGCGGTCGAGACATTGAAGGTGCCGGAGGCATCGCCGCCGGTACCGACGATATCCACCGCGTGCGCCAGGCCGCCGATGTCCACACCGCTGGCCAGTTCGCGCATCACCGCTGCCGCCGCGGTGATCTCGGTGACCGATTCACCCTTCATGCGCAGGCCGATCAGGAAGCCGCCGATCTGCGCATCGGTGGCACCGCCGGTCATGATGGTGCGCATCACCTCGGTCATCTGCTCGGCGCTCAGATCCTTGTGCGCCAGCACCTGGTTGATGGCTTGTGACATATTCATCGAAAGGCCCCTTGGTTCAAATTCATTAAACCGCCAAGGACGCGAAGGAACGCCAAGGGATTACAAAGAAGCATGCCCTGAAAACTTGGCGGACCTTTGCGCCCTTTGCGGTTTTTTCCACTATTTCCCGTCCAGGAAGTTCTTCAGCATCTGGTGGCCGTGTTCGGTGAGGATCGACTCCGGGTGGAACTGCACCCCCTGGATGTCGTACTCGCGATGGCGCACGCCCATGATCTCGTCCATCTGCCCGTCACGCTCGGTCCAGGCGGTGATCTCCAGGCAGTCCGGCAGGCTCGCCCGGTCGATCACCAGCGAGTGATAGCGGGTGGCCTGGAACGGGTTGGGCAGACCGCTGAACACGCCCGTGTCGGCATGGAAGATCGGCGAGGTCTTGCCGTGCATCACCTCGCGCGCATGCACGATATCGCCACCGAAGGCCTGGCCGATCGACTGGTGACCCAGGCACACACCGAGGATCGGCAGCCTGCCGGCGAAGTGCTTGATCGCCTCGACCGAAACACCCGCCTCGGTCGGCGTGCACGGTCCCGGCGATATCACCAGGTGGTCGGGTTGCATATCTTCGATCTGCTCGATGCTCAGCTCGTCGTTGCGGTAGACGCGCACGTCCGCGCCCAGCTCGCCGAAGTACTGCACGATGTTGAAGGTGAAGGAGTCGTAGTTGTCGATCATCAGCAACATGGGAGCCTCCGACGCATTCTGGACGAACGGAGATTGTGATCCAGAATGTTCGGGATCAAGGCGCGAGTCGCACGTAATAGCCAGCTATTGCGAAGACTCGCAACGCAGAGCGCGGGCATTCTGGACACAAGATTCGAGTTCACGAATGTGTTGGAGGCTCCCACGTTCAGCCCTCCCCTTCTTCACGGGATTCCAGGCCGGCCTCGGCCAGCGCCACCGCGCGGAACACCGCACGCCCCTTGTTCATGGTCTCTTTCCATTCCAGTTCGGGAATCGAGTCGGCCACCACCCCGGCACCGGCCTGGATGTGGAGCTGGCCGTCCTTGATCACCGCGGTGCGGATGGCGATCGCGGTGTCCATATTGCCGTTCCACGCCAGGTAACCGACCGCGCCCGAGTAGATGCCACGCTTGACCGGCTCGAGCTCGTCGATGATCTCCATGGCACGGATCTTCGGCGCGCCGGACACGGTGCCGGCCGGGAAGGTGGCGCGCAGCACGTCCATCGCGCTCATGCCCTCGCGCAGTTGCCCGGTGACATTGGAGACGATATGCATCACGTGCGAGTAGCGCTCGACCACCATCTTGTCGGTGAGCCTGACCGTACCGATCTCGGCCACCCGGCCGGTATCGTTGCGCCCCAGGTCGATCAGCATCAGGTGCTCGGCCAGTTCCTTCGGGTCGGCCAGCAGCTCCTCTTCGAGCGCCAGGTCCTCGGCCTCGGTGTGGCCGCGACGACGCGTGCCGGCGATCGGCCGCACCGTCACCTCGCCGTCCTCCAGGCGCACCAGGATCTCCGGCGAGGAGCCGACGATCTGGAAGTCATCGAGATCGAGGAAGTACATATAGGGCGAGGGATTGAGGCCGCGCAGCGCGCGGTACAGGTCCAGCGGGCGCGCCTTGAACGGGATGCTCAGGCGCTGCGAGATCACCACCTGCATGCAGTCACCGTCGAGGATGTACTGCTTGATGCGCTCGACCGCGGCCTTGAAGCCGCTCTCGGTAAAGCCGGAGACGAAATCGCTCTCGCTGATGGTGCGCAGCGACTCGGGGGCATGCCGCGGCGCACCGGTCTGCATCGCTGCATGCAGCTCATTGATGCGCGCCCTGGCATCGGCCAGGGTCTGGCCGGCCTCGATGTCGGCGTGTACCACGATGAACATGCGCCCGGACAGGTTGTCGAATATCACCACCTCGTCGGAGACCATCAGCAGGATGTCCGGTGTGCCGAGCGGGTCGGGCTTATCCGGGTTGCGCAGGCGCGGCTCTATGTAGGCGATGGTGTCATAGCCGAAATAGCCGACCAGGCCGCCATAGAAACGCGGCAGGCCCTCCAGCTCGGGCACCTTGAAGCGCGCCTTGAACCGCTCGACATAGGCGAGCGGGTCTTCGACCTCGAAGCGCTCGCGCTCGCCGCTGTCCGATTCGAGCGTCACCTGCAACCCGTCCACCCGCAGGCGCGTGCGGCACGGCAGGCCGATGATCGAGTAACGGCCCCACTTCTCGCCGCCATGCACCGATTCGAACAGGTAGCCGTAGGGGCCGCGCACCAGTTTCAGGTAGACACTGAGGGGGGTATCCAGATCGGCGAGCACCTCGCGCGCGACCGGAATCCGGTTGTAACCCTGGGCGATCAGGGCTGCGAATTTTTCTGGGGTCATTTCAGGCTCCACACAACAACAAACAGGACAACACGCGGAATCAGGCGTGATGACGCCATCGCGTACCTGCTTGCTTCTGCTTGTCGTGGGAGATCGGTGACATGTCCGGTTTCGAAACAGATCGATTTGAGAGCTGCACCATATCCAAAAACGTCAATTTATCCAAGGGGTTCTGGCGCATTCGCCGCGACTGATCCAGGTCAGTACAATCTTCGCGTCGAACCGTTGACATTTAAGTATTTGCTTATATACTTTTCCGCCAAGTCGACGGGCAGTATGGTCGAATTCAACTATTACAGAACAGGATACAGCCGCCACGGCTGTCAGGAGATCGGATCATGAAAAAAATCATCGCCATCGCGGCCATCCTCGCATCTGCCCAGGCTTCCGCTTTCTGGGGTTGGAACGACAGCAACGGCAGTACCGACGGTCGCTACAACAGCGCCGGCGACATGGCGGGTGACGCCAGCGGCGAAGCCGAGGCCACCTTCTCCATGACCTTCACCGGCAAGGGCCGCAGCGCCGGCGACTTCAGGGGCAATGGCGATACCGACGGCAACTTTGCCGGCTACGGCTACGACGCCCCCTACTATGCCCCCTACTACGCGCCGCAGACGCCTGCAGCTCCGGTTGCACCGGCCGACCAGTAAGCCGGCAGCGTAAGCCGCAAAAAGCCCCGCACCGAACGGTTGCGGGGTTTTTTGTGCGCGCGAGTAAGCTCAGGGGTCGAACCGCAGGGGTCGGAGTCGGCCCTCGCGAACACCAAGTATTCGCCTACCCCTGGGGAGGCCGACTCCGGCCCCTCACCTGCGACCTCTCACCAGGTGCACGGCCGGCAGGCACGATCAGAAGCCGTTGCCGTTACCGCCGATGGCGAAATCGCGACGCGCCGCGACGATCGACACGGTGAAACCGGCAATCACATCCAGCAGTGCCATCAGCGCCAGGGCGAAGAAGGTCGAGGTGCCGCAGGCGCTGACCACCAGGAATTCCACCAGAAAGGCGATGAACACCAGCATCGACAGGGTGTGATCGAGTACCGAGGCCATGCCGGTGCCGGTCGCCTTGAAGATCTCGATGTACAGCACCAGCACGCCCCCCACGACGAAGGCATCGTGGGTACTGAAACTCCAGCTGGCGCCGGACAACAGCTCCACCGTGAACAGGCTGCCCGCCAGGGTGGCGTCGATGTCGCCACCGAGCATCATCAGGTTATAGATCGCCAGCGGCACGACAAACAGGGGGATGGCGCGGAACATGGAACAGCCTCGTCAAGGAAAAGATCTGCGCATTATCACCCAAGCAGCGACAGCAGACACGAAAACGGCCCGTAAAATGGGCCGTTGTGTTCGTCGCAAGCGGGCAAGTGCTTACAACAGCCCGCGCAGCTCGACCATCGAATCGATCACCGCATCCGGGCTGGAGTCGCGGATATCCTGGCCGTGGTTGTAGCCGTAGCTCATGCAGATGATCTGGAAACCGGCGGCCCGCGCGGCCTTCACGTCGCTCATCGAATCGCCGAGCATCAGCGACTGCTCAGGGGTCACACCCAGCTGTTCGGCGGCATGCAGCAGCGGCAGCGGGTGCGGCTTTTTCTCCGCCAGGGTATCGCCACAGACGATGATCGCGAACTCGTCGTGCACCCCCAGGTCCCGGAGCAGCGGCAGGGTGAACTGGGCGGCCTTGTTGGTCACGCAGCCGAGCCGGTAGCCCTGCGACTTGAGGTAGTCCAGGCCCTCGCGCACCCCCGGGTACAGGCAGGAACGCTTGCAGGTGTTCTCGGCATACAGGTCGAGGAAGATCGGGTAGGCCGTGGCGAAATCCTCGTCGGATGGCTCGCCGTCGAGCTGGCCGACCAGGGCACGCCGGCACAGGCGCTCCACGCCATTGCCCACCCAGTCGCGCACCTTGGCCTCGCCGTGCGGCTGCCGGCCGAGCGCCTTCATGGTTTCATCGACGCAAAAAGCCAGGTCGGGCACGCTGTCCACCAGGGTGCCGTCGACATCGATCAGGATCATCTCGGGTTTGCGGATGCTCATGCGGGGTTCTCGAAGATACGCGGGCAAACGAAAAAGGCGGGTCCTGGCGACCCGCCCTGTTGCACCTGCATACTGCGGTCGGGCTCAGGCCTTGGCCAGCTCGTCACGCATCTGCTTGATGATGGAGTCGTACTTGTTGGGATCGGACTCGTTGCGCTTGCCGAAGATACCGGAACCGGAGACGAAGGTATCGATGCCGGCGGCAGCGACCTCGGCGATGTTGTCCGCCTTCACGCCGCCGTCGATCTCCAGGCGGCAGTCCAGGCCCTGCTCGTCGATCATCTTACGCACAGCACGCGCCTTATCGAGCACGTAAGGAATGAACGCCTGGCCACCGAAGCCCGGGTTGACCGACATCAGCAGCACCATGTCACAGGCCGGCAGGGCGTACTCGAGCACGTCCAGCGGGGTGGCCGGGTTGAACACCAGGCCGGCCTTGCAGCCTTCGTTCTTGATCAGCTGCAGGGTGCGGTCGACGTGCTCGGAGGCCTCCGGGTGGAAGGTGATGTAGCTGGCACCGGCGGCAGCGAAATCGGGGATGATGCGATCGACCGGCTTGACCATCAGGTGCACGTCGATCGGTGCGGTCACGCCATGCTTGCGCAGCGCATCGCACACCAGCGGGCCGATGGTCAGGTTGGGCACATAGTGGTTGTCCATCACGTCGAAGTGCACGATATCGGCACCCGCGGCCAGGACATTATCCACCTCTTCGCCCAGCTTGGCGAAATCTGCCGACAGAATGGACGGCGCAATTGCGTAATCAGCCATGCTTTTGCTCCCCACCGGCGCGGCCGGCGCTAGAATTTGCAACACCCCCGCCATCTCGGCGGGCGCTAAAATACAGGACGCGCCACTGTACCGGAAAGCCGGCGGATTTGCAGCCGGCCAGGAGAAAAAGACTTATGTCGTTGAAAAACAAGCTGATTGCCCTACTGCTCTGTGTCACCCCGATGCTCGCCAACAGCGCCGACCTGGCGCGCGAGAAGCGCATCGGCGAACAGATCTACGACGCCATCTTCGACGGCGACCCGATGTACCTGAAGGACGGCGAGCATGAATTCCTCAGCATCTATATGCGCAGTGACAGCGCCGAGCTGAACGGTGCGGCGCTGGTCCTGCACGGCCGCGGCGCCAACCCGGACTGGATCGACGTGGTACAGCCGCTGCGGGTCGGCCTGACCGAACACGCCTGGGACACCTTGTCGATCCAGCTGCCGGTGGCGCGCGAAGGCGCCAGCGACAAGGAGTGGCTGGCACTGGTGGACGAGGCCGCGCCACGCATCGACGCTGCCCTGGCCTTCCTCGAGGAACGCGGCATACTGAACGTGGCCGTCGTCGCGCACAGCTTCGGCGCACGCATGGCCGCCGCCTACCTGGCGACCAGACAGCCGCCGCAGGTGCGTGCCTTTGTCGCGATCGGCATGAGCGCCGACCCGGCTCAGCGCAACAGCGGCAACCTCGGCGCGCTGCGCAAACTCCAACTGCCGGTGTACGACCTGTACGGCGAGCGTGACCTGCCGACGGTGCTGGACAGCGCGCGCGAACGCAAGCTGGCCGCGCAGGACGCGGGCAACAACGATTACCGGCAGAACCAGGTGGCCGGCGCCGATCATTTCTTCAGCGGTCAGAACGAGGTGCTGCTGTCCACGGTACGCGCCTGGCTGAACAAGCATGCGCAGGGCACGCAGCTGCAGTGAGCGCGATCAGATACCGCGGCGGTTGAGGCGGGGAAAGGCCTCGCTGACCTGCTGCGGTGTCATCGGCGCGGCGAACAGAAAGCCCTGCACCACGTCACAGTACAGGTCGCGCAGGAAGCCCACCTGGTATTCGCTCTCCACGCCTTCGGCCACCACCTCCAGACCCAGCTCCTTGCCGAGTGCGATGGTCGCGCCGACGATCGCCTCGTCGTTCGGGTCGCGGCCGACATCGAGGATGAAGGAGCGGTCGATCTTCAGACGCTTCAGCGGGAAACGCTTGAGATTGACCAGTGAGGAATGGCCGGTGCCGAAGTCGTCGATCGCCAGCTGGATACCCAGGGCGTGCAGTTCATCCAGGTTGCGGTGGCGCATGTCGCCCTCGTGGATGACCATGCTCTCGGTGATCTCCACCTCCAGGTGGCTGCCGGCGATGCCGTAGCGGTCGAGCAGGCCGCTGACGCTCGCGGCGAACTTGGGATTGACCAGCTGCCGCCCGGAGACATTGATCGACAGGCGACCATAGTCCACACCCTGCTGTTGCCAGCGCACCGCCTGCCTGCACACCTCCTCGAACACCCACAGGCCGAGCGGCTCGATCAGCCCGGACACCTCCGCGACATGGATGAACTCCTCGGGCATGCGCATCGAGCCGTCCGCCTGTGGCCAGCGCAGCAGGGCCTCGAAGCCGACCAGCTCGCCTGCGTCGAGGGTGAACTGCGGCTGGTACACCACCTGCAACTGGCCGGCGGTGAGCGCCGCGCGCAGCTCGGCCTGCAAGGAGATGTTGTTGATCGCGGTCTCGCTCAGTTCCGGGCTGTGGTAGCGGTACTGGTTGCCACCCGACTCCTTGGCGTCGTACATGGCCGCGTCCGCCTGCTTGAGCAGGTCGTCGATGGTCTCGCCCTCGGCCGGGAAGGTGGCGATGCCGATACTGGTCGCCACCTCCAGTTCCAGCCCCTCGATGAGCATCGGGTGCGAAAACACCTCGAGGATCTTGTCCGCGACCATGGCCGCCTGCTCGCCCTCGTCCAGGTCCTCGAGGATCAGGGTGAACTCGTCGCCGCCGAGGCGCGCCACCATGTCCTCCTGGCGACTGGCGCGCTGCAGGCGCTTGGCCACTTCGATCAGCAGGCCGTCGCCGACACTGTGACCGAGGCTGTCGTTGACCTGCTTGAAACGGTCCAGGTCCAGCAGCAGCACCGCGCCGCGCGTGTCATGGCGGCGCGCCCGCGACAGGGCCTGTCCCAGGCGGCTCTCGAACAGGGCGCGGTTGGGCAGGCCGGTGAGGCTGTCATGGGTCGCCACGTGCTCGAGCTGGGCACGCGAGCGGCGGATATCGGTGACGTCGTTGAGCAGGGCGACGAAATATTCGATCTCGCCGCTGCGCGTGCGCAGCGTGTCCAGGCTCAGCCACACCAGGCGCGTCTCGCCGCTCTTGGTATGCAGTTCGATCTCCTGTTGCCAGTGATCGCCGCGCCGCGCCTCGCTGCAGATCTGCTGACACAGGCGATGGTCCAGTTCGTGGCGCAGAAAACCCTCGCCCTCGCGCATCAACTCCTGCGGCGAAAAACCGGTGATCTCGCCCACCGCCGGGTTGGCGTACAACACCTTTCTGCTTTCGGAGATGATCGCCACCCCTTCGCGCGCGGCCTGGATGACCGTCTCCAGCAGACGCGCGTTGCGATCCGAGTCCTGCATGTGGGTGATGTCGCGGGACAGAAACAGCACCGCCGGCCGTCCATCGACCTCGAAGCCGGCCGGCAATACCCGTCCTTCGAACAGGCGCTCGCCGGCCTCGCCATCCAGGGTGTATTCGACCGTTTGCAGTTGCTGCGAGGCGATCGCCGCATGGATCGCCGCCACGAAATAGCGCGCCAGGTCCTCCGGCAGCAGCTCGTCCATGTAGCGGCCCTGCAGTTGTTCCACCGGCGCCAGCAACAGGTCGCCGCTGCCGGCCAGCACCTCCAGGTAGCGCCCCTGGTCATCGACCAGCACCAGCAGGTCGGACAGCGCACCGAGGATGGCGCGCACCCGCTCTTCGAGTTGCTGTTGCGCGCCCGGCCCGGCAGGCGCCTGCGCATAGCTCGTCGAAACGGCCTCCAGCAGCGCCTGCCATTGCGCGCGGTCGGGCATCTCGTCCGGCGCCAGCGACAGGGCCTGCAACTGTTTCTCCAAGGTCTGGTGCATGCGCTGAACGCCCTAAGCCAGCGGCCGCCGGGGCGACACGGCCATTGCGGCCGGCTTGCGCACGCGCACGCGCACGCGCGATGTGACGCGAGTCATCAACATCCTCTGGGGCATACCACTCCTTCCGGTTTGTTCGGCCCGGCGCGCTTCGCCGCCGGCGACTTATTATCGGCCTCGGGACCGGGAGTTACTTGACCACCTTGATCAGCAGCTGAGCGTAGCCGTTTTGCTTGAGCATGGCACGCACCCTGTCCAGCGCAGTGCGCCCGAGGAAGGGCCCGGCCAGCACCCGGTAACGCACGGTGCCGGCGTCGAGGGTGGCTTCGGCAACGCGGGTCTCGATACCCAGCAGGGCCAGCTCCGCCTTGACCCGCTCGGCATCCGCCGGCTTGGCGAAAGAGCCGACCTGGATCACATAGCGTGCGGTCGGATCGTCCGCCTCACCGCCTGGGCGCAGATCCAGCTGCTCGTCGGGCACCAGCACCTCCTGGCGACCGAGCTTGTCGTAGAACTCGAAGCGCGGCTTGTGCGGCGGCAGCTCGGCCTCCGGCCTGCGCGGCTCGACCGCCTGCGGCGGCCGGTCGGGCTCGGCACCGACCCATTTCTGCTCGGGCTCCGGGGCACTCAGCTTGAGCCATGCCAAGCCCATCACGAAGGCGCCGAGCACCAGGCCGACCAGCATCCACAGCCAGGCCGGGGCCGACTGTTTCTTCTTCCTGGGAGATGCGCGGTATTTGTAGTCGCGGGGCATGGGCCTGCCTACATCTTCTCGGGCGCGGAAACCCCGATCAGGCCCAGGCCATTGTCCAGCACCTGGCGGGTCGCAAGGATCAGCTTCAGGCGCGCATCGCGCACGGCCGGCTCGTCCACCAGGAACTGGTGCGCGTTGTAATAGGTGTGCAGCTCGTTGGCCAGCTCACGCAGGTAATGGGTCAGCTGGTGCGGCTCCTCGTTGGTCGCGGCACTGAGCACCACCTCCGGGTAACGCGCCAGCGACTTGAGCAGCGCCTGCTCGTGGTCCTCGCTGAGCAGCTCGAGATTGTCGCCACCCGGCGACAGTTCGGTACTGATGCCCTTCTCTGCCGCCTGGCGCAGCACCGAGCAGATGCGCGCATGCGCGTACTGCACGTAGTACACGGGGTTTTCGTTGGACTGCGAGCGCGCCAGGTCCAGGTCGAAGTCCAGGTGCTGTTCACACTTGCGCATGATGTAGAAAAAGCGTGCGGCATCCGCGCCCACGTCCTTGCGCAGCTCGCGCAGGGTGACGAACTCGCCGGAGCGGGTCGACATCTGCTTCTTCTTGCCGCCCTCGTACAGCACCGCGAACTGCACCAGCAGCACGTCGAGCCTGTCCGGCTGCTCGCCCATCGCCTGCAGCGCCGCCTTGACCCGCGGTACATAGCCGTGGTGGTCGGCGCCCCACACGTCGATCACGCGCTCGAAACCGCGCTCGAACTTCTGCAGGTGGTAGGCGATGTCGGAGGCGAAGTAGGTCATCTGGCCGTTGTCGCGCACCACCACGCGGTCCTTCTCGTCGCCGAAGTCGGTCGACTTGAACCACCAGGCCCCGTCCTTCTCGTACAGGTGGCCGGACTCGCGCAGGCGCTCGATACACTTGTTGACCGCGCCGGACTCGACCAGCGAGCGCTCCGAGTACCAGTCCTGGTAGCTCACCCCGAACAGTTCCAGGTCCTCGCGGATGTCGTCGAGGATCACGTTCAGGCCCAGCTCGAACACGAAGCGGTAGCGGTTATCGCCGAGCAGCTGCTTGGCGCGCGCGATCAGCGCATCGATGTGCGCCTCCTTGTCGCCGCCGCCAGTGCCATCCGGGCTCTCGTCCGCGGGGATATCCGCAAACACCTCCTCGGTGCTGTGCCGATAGTGCTCGCCGTGCTCGCGGTGCAGGGTGGCGGCGATGTCCCACACGTAGTCGCCCTTGTAGCCGTTGGACGGGAAGCTCAGCTTCTCGCCGGCCAGCTCCAGGTAGCGCAGCCATACCGAGGTGCCGAGGATGTCCATCTGCCGCCCGGCATCGTTGACGTAGTACTCGCGGTGCACAGCGAAACCGACCGCCTCGAGCAGGTCCGCCACCACCGAGCCGTAGGCCGCACCGCGGCCGTGGCCGACATGCAAGGGACCTGTCGGGTTGGCCGAGACGAACTCCACCTGCACCTTCCTGCCGGCGCCGAAGTCCGAGCGCCCGTAACGCTCGCCCTGCTCGAGGATGTTCGTGACCACCGCCAGGTGCGCATCGCTTGCCAGGCGGAAGTTGATGAAACCGGGGCCGGCGATGGTCACCGCGGTCAGCAGCGGCGATTCGGGCAGGGCCGCGACGATCTGCTCGGCCAGCTCGCGCGGCTTCATGCCCGCCGCCTTGCTGTTGACCATCGCCGCATTGCTGGCGAAATCGCCGTGCTGCGGGTCGCGCGCACGCTCGATCACGGGCGCGCGGATGTCGGCAGCTGACAGCACCCCCTTGTCGCTGAGGGTCTGCAGGGCGGCGCTCACCAGGTCGGCAATCTTGGCTTTCATCGGGAAAATTCGGAAATACGGGGGCGCGAAGGATAGCAAGAAGGGGCGGCCGGCGGGTAGGGTGCAATAAGCGCAGCGCATTGCACCGAGGCCACGGCTGCCGGCCTAATAGGTGTCGATCGGGTCGACATCCAGGCTCCAGCGCACCTTGCGCGCGTCCTTCGATTCGGCCAGGTACTGCTGCAGGGCACTGAGCACCGGGTGCAGTTGCTCGCGGCGCGGCGCCTGGATCAGCAGGTGCGCACGGTGCCGCCCGACCCGCCGTGCCATCGGTGCGGGCACCGGCCCCCACAGTTCGACCTGCTGGCCCGGCAGAGCCGCGACCCAGGCGGCGACCTGCTCGAGGAAAGCGAGCGGCGGCTCCGGCCGGTTGGCCTCGGCACGCAGCAGCGCCTGGTAGCTGAACGGCGGATAGTCGGCCTGTTCGCGCTCGCGCAGCGCCGCCTGGGCAAAGGCGTCGTAGCCCTCGCGCACCAGGGTCTGCAGCAGCGGGTGCTCGGGATAGCGGGTCTGGATCAGCACGCGCCCGGGACGCTCGCCGCGCCCGGCACGCCCGGCGACCTGCATCAGCAGCTGGGCCATGCGCTCGGTGGCGCGGAAGTCGGCGCTGAACAGACCGCCGTCGGCATCCATCACCCCGACCAGGGTGACGCGCGGAAAATGATGCCCCTTGGCCAGCATCTGCGTACCCACCAGCAGCGCTGCCTCGTTGTCGTGTACCTGCTGCAGCAGTCTGTCCAGGCTGCCCTTGCGCGCGGTGGCGTCGCGATCGACGCGGATCAGCGGCACATCGGGAAAACGCTCGCGCAGGAAATCCTCGATCTGCTCGGTGCCCTGCCCCAGCGGGTGCAGGTCGTGCTCGCCGCACTGCGGGCAGGCGACCGGTGCGCGCCGCTGCGAACCACAGTGGTGGCACCACAGGATGTTGGAGGCACGGTGCAGGGTCTGGCGTGCATCGCAGCGCGGGCAATCCGACATCCAGCCGCAGCTGTAGCAGGCCAGCACCGGCGCATAGCCGCGGCGGTTGAGAAACACCATCGCCTGCTCGCCGGCATCCAGGGTCGCCTTGAGGGCGCGCAGCATCGGCTCGGAAAGCCCGGACTGCAACGGCTGGTCGCGCACGTCCAGCAGGTCGATTTTGGGCGGGCGGGCGTTGCCCGCGCGCTCGGTCAATTGCAGGTGGCGGTAGCGACCGAGCTGTACATTGCGCAGGCTCTCCAGCGACGGGGTGGCAGTGCCGAGCAACACCGGGCAGGCAGCGCGCTGCGCGCGCACCACCGCCAGGTCGCGCGCCGAGTAGCGGAAGCCCTCCTGCTGCTTGAACGAGCTGTCGTGCTCCTCGTCGACCACGATCAGGCCCAGGCGGTCGACCGGGTTGAACACCAGCGAGCGCGTACCCAGCACCACCCGCGCCAGGCCCAGGCGCACGCGCTGCCAGGCCAGCTCGCGCTCGCCCTCGTTCAGCGCCGAGTGCAGAATGGTCACGCTGCCGCCGAGACGCTCGGCGAAACGCCGCTGCAACTGCGGGGTGAGCGAGATCTCCGGTACCAGGATCATCACCGAGCGGTCCTGCGCCAGCACCTGAACCGCCAGCTGCAGGTACACCTCGGTCTTGCCGCTGCCGGTCACTCCCTCGAGCAGAAACGCGGCGAAGCCACCCAGCGCGGCGCCGACACTGTCAACCGCGGTCCGCTGCTGCGCGCTGAGCGCATGCGCGCCCTCGCCCGGCGCCAACCGGTCTGCCACGGGCTCTGCCTCGAACGATTCGATCAGGCCCTTTTGCGCCAACTGCCGCAACAGCGTCGCTGCGGTGGCGATGCGGGCACGCAACACACTCTCGGCCAGGCCGGCCGGCCCGGCCTCGATGAGCCATTCGAGCAACTCGCGCTGGCGCGGCGCGCGCCGCACCGCCTGCAGGG
>Ga0272444_10000504_pt1 | contig 41178 bp, 38 predicted proteins | sample SSMForm13_FD_201033 | JGI IMG/M metagenome (GOLD analysis project Ga0272444, IMG submission 201033) | Marine sediment archaeal communities from Little Sippewissett salt marsh, Falmouth, MA, United States - SSM-Form-13 | ecosystem: Environmental > Aquatic > Marine > Wetlands > Sediment ... | reverse complement strand
GCGGCACAACATGAGCAACCTCCTGGCCGTGGCCGCCCTCTCGGGACACCTGGGCATCCCGACTGAAAGGCTCCAGGAGGCCCTGCGCGGATTTACCGGAGTCCGTCGGAGGCAGGAGGTCCGGGGGGAAGCCGCGGGCGTGCTCGTCATCGACGACTTCGCCCATCACCCCACAGCGGTCCGGGAGACCGTTGGCGCCGTACGGGAGCGATACGCCGACCGGCGCCTCGTGGCCGTGTTTGAACCTCGCTCCAACTCCAGCCGGCGCAACATTTTTCAGACGCAGTACGCAGAAGCCTTTGACCCTGCCGAGCTCATCCTCATCGCAGAGCCCCCCCGGATGGGGACCATTCCCCTGGAAGAGCGGTTCTCTTCCCCCAGACTCGTGGACGACCTCCGGCGCAGGGGCCTTGAAGCCCTCTTCGGCGGAACACCCGAAGATCTCCTGGTGATGCTCCTCGAAAACATCCGACCAGGGGATGTGGTCCTCATCATGTCCAACGGAGGATTCGGCAACCTGCACGAGCACCTGCTGGAGCGGTTGAGAGAGCAAGAGTGATTTTTCCACTGTCCATAGAGCGCTCTATCCCTTCCGTGAATACATCCTCTGGAGTCCGGGCCCCGGGGCCAGGGGGGACCCCATGAACGAGCTTTATGGGTTTTTCCGGATTATATCCTTATCAAGGTTTTATCGTATGCATTTTTTGAGAATTCAAAGCGGAAAAGCGATTCTACCGGATTTCGGCTTTCTTGAATACGACCTCTATCATTGAACACGGGTTCTCATGAAGAATACGAGTGGGTTTATTGAAAAGCGCAGCAAAAGCACAGATACACGCCGATCTGGAGATCTCTCAAGGAACACAACCGGAAATCAGCGGTATGGAAAGAAGGCGATAGAAGGGCCTTCGCACCGTCTCCCGTTTTTCGTGGCGGGTTTGTTTTTCTTTACTGCTTTATGGCTGTTTCCGCAATCCGGATTGACCGCAAACGACCCGCCCGAGACGCTCCCCGTGTCTATCCACGCCAGCGCCCAATGGGAAGAGATCGTGAGGAACGAAGACGGTGAGGAACTCAGGAAATACTCAGGGTTCCACCGCATGATGATCAGCGGGACCATGACCCTGGACCGCTCCGCAAGCCCCATGGTCAGCAGGCAGGGAATCATGGTGATGCCCACCGAGACGTACCTTCCGGACAATCTGACGGCCTGGTCGGTGTACCGGGAAGAGGTTGTGGATCTCCGCCCCCAGAAGTACAGGTCCTGCGACGATCCCCTCATCAAGCGATACCAGGGCAGCCACTTTGCACCGATCACAGACGGCCCCCGGCTCGTCATCAGCAGCTTCTCCTCGTCGGCCGCCCCCTTTATGCAAAACCTCTCGGAAAACGAAAGACAGTTTGCCGCCCAGCTTCAGGCGCAGTTCCAGAAGGAGCGGTTTCCTGACTTTTACCAATTCGCCGTAACCAGCGGCACACCTTCTCAGGCGCTACAGGAAGCCACCGTGAAAGGGATCCGCAGCACAGGGCCGCCCGACTGCGAATTCGAACACGTCGAGAAGAGCTATCCCGGTTTCGGCATCGGGATTCAGATGCGGCTGCCCGAATCGGGGGCCATGACGGGATATCGCATCTGGCAGGCCGATTGCGCGGGCTGCTTCCCCCCGACTTTCGGCATCCAGGTATCCGACATGGGCAAGCACGGGGGAGAGGAACCCTTCTCTCCCGCCGAGGGCGGCAAGCGGAACGTGACCTACACGCTCAGCTGGAGCTTCGGGGCATCGCCGGCTTCGACGGACACTACAGGCGATGAAGAGGAAGAGGAGGAAGAAGACCCCTGTGAGGTCCTGCAGAACAGGGTAAATCTCATCAACGTGATCATAGCGGCCTACGCAAATGCATCTATACGGGATTACGTAGACGGTCAACAGGAATATGACGGTTTGACCAGGAGGCAAATGTACCAGAAAGCCGTGGAGAACGCTGTGATGGACGCACGCAACGAATACTCGGATCCCGCCGATCAGGTCTCCGATGCGGCTGGGGTCGAGGGAGACGAGGTGGCCCCCTATCCCGAATCCAGTGAAACGCCCGCCGAAGTGGAGGACGTTTTCGACGACGGCGCTGACCCGCTCTGTCAAAGCGAGGACCTCGAAAAGCAACAGGCGCAAACCAACATGCAAGCCAGTGCGAGTGACAACGTGGACGGCATCAAAAACAACTGGGGACACTCCCTGGGGAGCTCGACCATTCGAGACTATTGTACGGGAAGCCCTGTGACCGTCGAGGTGTGCGATAGAAACGGCGAGGTTGTGTTCCGGGACCTTCACAACCCCCTCGCCTGCTGGCAGGAGAGATTCGGCGACAAGGCGGGAGAATCTCGTTTCAATGCTTCTCTGGAGCATGAGAGGACCCATGTGAAACAATACATCCAAAAGGGCCCTATCCAGTCGATCGACGACTTAGCCAACAGAGAGCTGGAGGCCTACCAGAATGAGATGAACGATTTGCTAGAGGACATGAGGAAACTGGAATGCCCTTGACCCTTAACCGCGGGAGGAAGGATGGGAAGCTTTCATCTACCTGATCAAGCAGTTACGTTTTTCTTTTATCTTTTCGAGCCATTACACGATGACACGCGGGTTTCTGAAGGGGCAGCCGGGACTTGATTTGACTCTCATGGAGCGGAGTGTGGCTGCGCCCAGAAAGATCGCTGCCTGCCCGATGGGTTCCCGATCTGTAATCGCTGGAAAGACCGGCGAAAACGACGTTGACTTTTCCCGTTCACTCATTCAAGATTTCGGATCAGTTCCCCGTTTCAACCGGTTCACACCTCCTCCACTGGGGGAAACATGAATTGGACCCGCCGCAAATTCCCTCACCCTTGCCTCCCCTAGGCTCCTGCCACCGGGGGGGCGAATCAAACGACTCCTGCATGTGAAAGCCAAACCCATCGTAAGATGGGGACGGAAAGCCACGGATCTCCGATAACGTCTGTCTCCTGCACTAGGATGTTTTCTGGTCTTCCCCCGAACACTGATCTTCCCAGATAGCCGAGCTTCCAAAAGGGACACCGTCATGGTCACAAAAGGTGGAGTTCGGCTTTTTTCATGAGAAATTGAAGGAAGGGGAATAGTGGAAGAATTGTCCGAAAGGAGGAGTGAAAGCCGTCGGCGAATCGTCCGACACAATCCCTTTCCGGTGGAAATCCATCCGATCTCATTCGAAAGGAGGTTCATGCATGAAAACCGTTTTTGTTCACCCTGAGCGCTGTATAGGCTGCAAGCAATGCCAAATCGCCTGTGCGGTGGCTCACTCTGAAAGCAAAAACCTGTTCGGTGCTGTTTTTGAGACTCCCAAACCCAGACCCCGCATTCTGGCTTCACCCGGTCTCCACCTGGACACATCCTTCCCCAACAAATGCCGTCACTGCAACCCGGCCCCCTGCATGGCCGTATGTCCCACAGGCGCCATAAGCCGCGATCCGGAAATGGAAATGGTTGTGGTGGATGGCAACCGGTGCATTGCGTGCGCCATGTGCGCCCTGGTCTGCCCCTTCGATGTCATCACGTTTTACCCCGCCATCGCCCGTGAACCGGACAGGTCGGTAGCCATCAAGTGTGATCACTGCAGGGAACGCCAGAAGGAGGGGCAAGTACCGGCCTGCGTTGAGGCATGCAAGGTGGGCGCTCTGGTTTTCGGCGAACTCAACGAACTGGTGAAAAAGGCACGCACTCAAGTGGCCGTGCGTGTCTCTTCCGCTGTCGGAGAGATTCAGGCCGACATCGGGCTCCCCGAGCACATCTCTGCCTGGAGATCCCTGGGTGAATCCATAAGCCAGGCTGGAAAGGAGGTTGAATTATGAGCACGAAAGACATTGCAAGCCAGCGTTCCGTTGATCCGGCGACCCAGCATATGCTGCGCATTGCACAAAAGCAGGAAAGGGAGACTGCCTGGGACCGCCTTGAGAAGCAGTTACCCCAATGCGGCTACGGGGAGCTGGGGCTCTGCTGCCGTCACTGCAACATGGGACCGTGCCGTATTGATCCCTTTGACGAAACCGGACCCCAAAAGGGCGTGTGCGGCGCCACCGCCGACACCCTGGTAGCCCGGGGACTTCTCCGCATGATTGCAGCCGGTGCTGCGGCCCATTCCGATCACGGACGGGATATTACCCACACCCTTCTCCTTACGGCAGAGGGCAAGGGGGGAGGCTATGAGATCAAGGACGAGGCAAAGCTCAAGGCCATTGCGACCGAGTACGGTATAAAGACGGATAACCGTCCCAAAGAGGAGATCGCCCTGGATGTCGCCCGTGCGGTCTATGCGGAGTTCGGGAAGCAGGAAGGCCCCATCCAGTTCACTCGTCGGGCCCCTGCCAAGAGGGTCGAGCTGTGGAAGAAGTTCGGCCTTGACCCCCGCGGCGTAGACCGGGAAATCGTGGAATCCATGCACCGCACCCATATCGGCGTGGACCAAGACTATGTGAGTCTCTGCCTCCATGGATTACGAACATCCGTCAGCGACGGATGGGGCGGTTCTACCATTGCCACGGAGCTGTCCGATGTTCTCTTCGGCACCCCTGAACCGATCCAGTCGGAGGCCAACCTGGGGGTCCTGAAGGCGGATCACGTCAATATTGTCCTACACGGCCACGAGCCCACCCTTTCAGAGATGATCGTGGCCGCGACCCAGGATTCCGAAATGGTTGCTCTGGCGAAAAAGCAGGGTGCCAAGGGAATCAACGTCGTCGGCATGTGCTGTACGGGCAATGAAATCATCATGCGTCACGGCATCCCCATCGCGGGCAATTTTCTCCAGCAGGAGCTGGCGGTTATCACGGGTGCGGTCGATGCCATGATCGTGGATGTCCAGTGCATCATGCCGGCACTCACGGATCTGGCCGGATGCTATCATACGAAGATCATCTCCACCTCTCCCAAGGCCAAGTTTCCCGGTGCGACGCATATGGAGTTCCATGAGGAGAAGGCCTACGATATCGCCAAAGAGATCGTACGCGCCTCGGTCGAGAACTTCCCATCGCGCAACCCGGACATGATCAACATCCCCGATGAAAAGACCGCATGTGTGGTCGGCTTCAGCGTAGAGGCGATCGTCAAGGCTCTTGGCGGAACCCTGGATCCCCTCCTCGATGCCATCAAGAACGGGTCCATCCGCGGTATCGCCGGTATCGTGGGGTGCAACAACCCCAAAATCAAACACGACTACGGCCATCTCACCCTTGTGGAGGAGCTGATCAAAAATGATGTGCTCATCGTCAACACGGGCTGCAATGCCATCGCCTGCGCCAAGGCGGGCCTGATGCTTCCTGAAGCGGCGGAAAAGGCGGGCGATGGCCTCAAGGCCGTTTGCCAGGCCCTCAAGGTGCCGCCGGTGCTGCATATGGGCTCCTGCGTGGACATCAGCCGCATCCTCATGGCATGCGCCGCCATTGCCAACGCCCTGGGCGTGGACATCAGTGATTTGCCCGTTGCCGGGGCCGCGCCCGAGTGGATGAGCGAAAAGGCGGTATCCATTGGCGCCTATGTGGTCTCCTCCGGAATCTACACCGTCCTGGGGACCGTACCCCAGGTCCTGGGAAGCGGCAATGTAACCGCTCTGCTCACCCAGGGAGCCGAGGAGGTGGTGGGTGCCGCCTTTGCCGTTGAGCCCGATCCCGTGAAGGCCGCTGTGCTCATGAGGCGGCGGATTGAGGCAAAGCGCAAGGGTTTGGGCCTGGAGGCCCTGAATCCGGAGAGCATCCCCATGCCGTAAACCTCCCCAAAAATGGAGGCCCTGATGAAAATCGTCATCATTGGTGCGGGCCCGGCAGGCATCACCGCGGCAGAGACCCTGCGTCAGTACGACAGGCAGGCCGATATCGTGATGCTATCCAGCGAACCCTTTCCGCCCTATGCACCACCGGCCATGATCGAGTACTTCATGACCGGGCGTGAAGCCCATTTTTGGAAGGGAAAGGATATCACGGACCTGCTCGGGCTCGATTACAGGTCAGGGATACGGGTAGAGGCACTTCTGCCCGAGCGGCACGCCATCCGCCTGGACAACGGAAACACCCTGGACTATGACCGGCTGATCATCGCAACAGGAAGCCGTCTTCACGCGTCGATCCCCGGTGCGGACCTGCCGGGGGTTTACAACTTCAAATCCTTATCCGCAGCCGAGGATCTGGTTAGACGTGTGAGGGAAAAGAAAGTACAGCACGCCATGATCATCGGGGCCGGGTTCATCGGCGTGGAGATCGCCGTTTTACTCAGGTCCCTGGGAGTTGAAGTCACACAGCTCGAGATGACCGACAGGGTCATGCCTCTCATGCTCGATAAAGAGACGGCTCAGATCGTGTTGGATCAAATGGCCGGGCGGGGTATCGATGTCCGACTGAACACGGAAGCACAGGCTGTGGTAGGCGAAAAACGTGCCGAGGCGGTGGAGATTGAGGGGGGTGAGACCCTCTCTTTCGATGTGTTGATCGCTGCAACCGGAGTCAAGCCAAACATCCAGTTCACAGAAGGCTCCGGAATCGAAGCGGACTGGGGAATCAAAGCGGACGACCACCTCCGCACAACTGCACCCGATATTTATGCGGCCGGAGATGCGGCTGAAACCGAAGACCGGATCACGGGTGAGCATTACGTCCATGCCATCTTTCCGAATGCCGTAGCCCAGGGGCGTGTTGCGGCACAGAACAGTTTGGGTCTGGATATCGTCTATGAAGGTGCGGACAGCATGAACAGCCTGAAACACTTGGGAATCCCCGTCATGGCCGCAGGCAGGATGGAAGGCGAAGAGCTGCGTGTCCGAAGCAACGGCGTGCTTCGAAAGCTCTTTCTGGTCAATGACCGCATTGTCGGATTCCGAATGGCAGGCGATACCGCGGCAGCAGGCATCTATAGAACCCTGATGAATAAAAAAACCAAGGTCAGCCCGTTTAAGCACAAGCTCCTGAGCCCCGGATTCGGAATGGGTGTCATGGAAACCTTGGCTTTGTCTCCTCCCTTTGCTCAATGAGGTTCGGGCCGTCAGGAAACAGGCCGGTTTGGTTTAGCGACGAGATGTGGCGCGCGGACGCACCACATTTCGTTTCTCATGCGTGCCTTTGCCCTCACTGTTTGGATTGCTGGGCAGTGGACCCTGTTGGTTGGACAGCCCGATGGTGGAGATGAGTTCGAGTGCCATGTTTTGTGAGAGGCATCAGGGAACCTCCGAGAACGGGAAAGGCAGGCCATGCAACACCTCATCCGGGGTTCTGTTTTCAAGGGCCTGGTGAGAGAGAACTCCAGTTGTAGAGCGGGACTCCCTCCATGAGACCTTTCCGGAGTTCCGAGCCGTTGGCAAATGACCTGAGGCAGAGAGAATGATTCTTAGCTACAGGAGGATGCCATGAAGCGACGATTCAACAAGGAGTGGATTTTCGTAACAGTGGCCCTGTTCGGCTTTACGGTCTGTGCAGGTTGTGCTGGCATGGGCAAGGCCGAGCAAGGGGCGGTCATCGGTGGGCTGGGCGGAGCTGTCGTGGGCAGTCAGCTCGGTCCGTACAGCAACCGGGGGGAGAACGCCCTCATCGGTGCCGGGATCGGGGCGGTCCTGGGATACATGATCGGGAACGAGTGGGAAAAGTACGACCAGATGAGATTGAACCAAACCCTGGAGACCGCACCGTCCGGGCAGTGCGCGGCCTGGGTGAACCCGGACACGGGGAACCGGTACGCGGCCACACCCGAGCCGGCCTACCGAAGGGACGGTCGAATCTACCGGGATATCGAGATCGATGGCGTAGTGGACGGTCGGCGCCAGGTCGTATACGCCAAAGCCTATCGCCGCTCGGACGGCACCTGGCAGCTCGTGCAGTAGAACTCCCGTGCCTCGCTCAGCCGGTTCTCTCCACCAGCTGCTCAAGAAGGATCACGGCAATCCGAACGCGAGAGCGATCTTGGGATCCTCTTCGGCTCTCACGACCGGCTGTTGATCTCGGAGACCTGTCGATTGAGCGTCCACAGGTCGTAGAGGTACCCCAGGCCGAAGATCCCGCCCGTGAGGAGATAGATGATTCCTGAGATCCATTTGCCCATGTAGAATCGATGAATTCCGAAAAACCCCAAGAATGTGAGCAGGACCCACGCGGCGGTGTAGTTCAGGGGACCGGTTCGAAAACGGAGGTCGGCCTGACGGTCCATGGACGGGATGAGGAAGAGGTCCACGATCCATCCGATAAAGAGCAGCCCGAGCGTGAAGAACCAGATGGTGCCGGAGACCGGTTTTCCATAGTAGAACCGGTGACTGCCGAAAAAGCCGAATATCCACAGAAGATAGCCCACCGATTTGAGGTGGGTGTCGTTGGACCGGTTCATGGGGAATCCTCCTTTTGAATCTCCCCGCAGCCGCGCCAGAGGCAGGACGGGGAATGCGCAAGCGAAGCATTTTCAGCTTGCATTGCCGAAGACTGCGGGTAGGGCCTCTTCCCGAATGGCCTCCCACAGGGTCTCGCCTCCAAAGCTCTCGATATACAGCTTCATCTTGGGCTCCGTGCCTGACGGCCGGACCGCAAACCAGCTCCCGTCCTCCAGCAGGACCTTGAGCCCTCCGATGTCGGCCCCGTTCCCCGGCGCTTGGAGCAGGACCCTGGAAACCGCCTTTTCGGCCACATGGGACGGTCTGAACGTCTCCGGCGTCAACGACTTCAGCGCTTTTTTCATCTCTTCCGTGACCGGGCCGTCCGACCGGCGGTAAAAGGGCTCGCCATAGGCCGGCACCAGGGTGTCCCGGTAGATCTCACTGGGGGTCCGGCCCGTTTTCGCCAGAATCTCCGCAGCCAGGAGGGTCATGCAGAAACCGTCCTTGTCCGTGCACCAGACCGAGCCGTCCCGTCGGAGGAAGGATGCGCCTGCACTTTCCTCTCCCCCAAAGGCGAGCCACCCCTCGCGGAGCCCCTCCACAAACCACTTGAAACCCACGGGCACCTCGTAGAGCTCCCGGCCCAGGCCGTTGACGACCCGATCGATCATCGTGCTGCTCACGAGCGTCTTCCCCACACGCAGGGAAGGAGCCCAAGCCGGACGGTTCTGAAGCAGGTACCAAAGGGCCACGGAAAGGTAATGATTCGGGTTCATGAGCCCGTCCGGGCAGACGATGCCATGCCGGTCCACATCCGGATCGTTTCCCCAGGCGATGTCGAAACGTCCTGCCATTTGGATCAGCCCGGCCATGGCATAAACAGAGGAGCAATCCATTCGGATCTTTCCATCCGCATCGAGGGTCATGAAGCCGAAGGTGGGGTCTACCACGGGATTGACCACCTCCAGGTTCAGACCGTACATCTCGGCAATGGGTGCCCAGAAACCGACCGCCGCCCCTCCCATGGGATCCACGCCGACACGCAGGCCGGCCCCTTGAATCGCTTCCATGTCCACCACGTCCGAAAGCGATTGGATGAACGGGCCCAGAAAATCCCTCTCCGATGTGTTCTTTGCCCTGCGGGCCCGGGGATAGGGAACACGCTGAATGCCCTTTTCCCTCTCCTGGACGAGCTGGTTCGCTCGCTCCTGAATTCGGCGGGTCACATCCACATCGGCCGGGCCGCCGTGGGGCGGATTGTACTTGAACCCTCCGTCACGCGGGGGATTGTGAGACGGTGTGATGACCACTCCGTCCGCATAGCCCGAAGAACGCCCGCGGTTGTGATCCAGAATGACAAAGGAGATGACCGGCGTAGGCGTGTACTCGTCTCCGGCATGGATGACCGTCTCCACCCCGTTCCCGGCAAAGACCTCGAGCGCCGTTCGAAAGGCCGGTTCGGATAGGGCATGCGTGTCAAACCCCATGAAAAGGGGGCCTGTAATTCCCTGCTCTCGTCGGTGTTCGCAAATCGCCTGGGCCGTCGCCGCGATGTGTCCTTCGTTGAAGGTCCCGTCCAGGGAAGATCCACGATGCCCGGATGTGCCGAAGGCCACCGGCCCGGTCGGCTCTTCCGTGTAGTAGGCCGCCACCAGACGCGGCACGTGAATTCTCATGGAAAGCGGGGCCGTTTTCCCGGCAAGCTCATGAAGTCCCATGTACCGGCACTCCTTTCCGTAAAAAATGCTTTATGATTCCTCATGATATGGTATGTGTGACCTCAATAAAACCCATTTCATTGGAAGCCGCTTTATTTCCCAGTCCTTTTCTGGACGTGTCCTATACGGAGCGAGTGCTTCCGGCTCTCAAATCGATTCCTTATGAACCGAATCCTGTTCATCCTCACGGCCATCCTGATCTCCTCTATCCTGTACCTGGGGATCGATTACGTCCTGAGGCGGGAGCGCGGGAAGCGCATTGTCAAAGAGCAGCCCCTGTTCCACCCCAATGCCATCTGCGTCTGGCGCGTTCTGATCGGCCTTGCGGGGATGCTTCTCTACTTTGTCTGGGGCCAGTACTTCTGGGGGATCCTTCTCTACACCCTCTCGGCCTTTCTGGACGGGATCGACGGGCTCGTTGCGAGGCGATGCGACCTGGTCACGCAGTTCGGGGAAGAGATCGATCCGCTCTGCGACAAGCTCACCTACCTGCCGCCGATGGGATTCTTCGCATACCAGGGGATGCTCCCGATTTCAGCCTTTTGGACACTTGTGGCGATCGAGCTGGTGGGGCAGTTCGCGGTCCGATACGTCCTGAAACGCTTCACACGGTTCTCCGTGCAGGCGAACAACTTCGGGAAGATCAAGGCGGTCCTCTGCTTTGCCCTGATCATCTATTGCGCCATCCTGGACGACTCGCTGAAGGTGCCTGACTTCACTCACCAGATCCTGTACCTGTGCATCTTCATGTCCGTGGCTTCCATCGTGTTCAAGGCCATTCCCAACCGCTTTTACGCGGATATCCTCTCCGTCCTCAACATGCTCTGCGGCGCCCTGGGAATCGCTCTCGTGCTCCAGGCACACCACGTGCTCGCCGCACTCGCCATCCTGGCAGGGCAGATCTTCGACCTCTTCGACGGCCGCATGGCGGAGAAGCACGGCGGCACGAGATTCGGTCCCTGGCTGGACGATATCGCCGACCTGACCAGTTTCGGGCTCTGCCCGGCCCTTCTGATCCTGGAGCTGGGGCAGTTCAAGCCTCACGCCGTGCTGGTCGGTACGCTCTACCTGTTCGCCGTGATCTACCGACTGTGGCGGTTCGTGCTGCGGGACAAGCACGACGAGACCCTTCCGCCGGGCACGTTTAACGGGTTGCCCTCCCCTGCCGGCGCCCTCATGGCCCTGGGGTCCATCCTGTTCTGGAGGGACCTCTGGATCTCCTGGATCGTCATCTCCCTGACCGCCTACCTCCTCGTGAGCCACATCCGCTTCGTCCATTTCGGCCGCGTGATCCTCCCCCGCATGCCCAGAACCATGGTCATTCTTCTCGGATTCCTGGTGCTCCTTATCGCCGCCTACCTCATCAAGGTCCGAAACCCCCAGATGCTCGGCGGGACGCTTCTGGCCCTGTTCCTGGTCTACCTGGCAGCAGGCAATCGCCGGGTGCTCAAACGTCTTCTTCCCCCGTGACGCATTGGAGCCCCCCACCTTCCTTCCGAAGGGGGATGTAAAATGCCTGAACGAAGCATTCCCCATCCAACTCCGTGCAGCACCTCTCCGCTCAAAGCATCTGATAGGGGTCTACATCCGTGACCACACGCACGCCGGCGTTTCGGACCAGGCGGTCGGAACGCTCCTCCACCTGCAGGAGAAACCGGTGAAGCGTGTCGACTCCCGGGCTCTTGACCAGGATCTGCCAACGGTATTTCCCCTGAATCCTGGCAATCGGCGCCTCTACCGGGCCCAGCACCCGAAGCCCGGAACCCTCCCTTCGCATCCCGCGTCGAACCTCTTCCATGCCTCGACCCAGCCTTCGCGCTGCCCGCTCGGCGACGTCCTGTCTCCTGCCCTGAATGCGAATGCAGGCGAGGTAGGCAAAGGGAGGATAGCCCAAAAGCCTGCGCAATTCCGTTTCCTGGCGGAAGAACGAAGGATAGTCATGCGCCCTGGCAGCGGCCACCGCATAGTGACCCGGGTTGAAGGTCTGCACCAGGACGCGCCCGGGCTTATCGCCCCGTCCGGCGCGGCCTGCCACCTGGCAGAGGAGCTGAAAGGTCCTCTCGGCGGCACGGAAATCCGGGAATCCCAGGGACGCGTCCGCTGCAATGACACCTACCAGGGTTACATTGGGGAAGTCATACCCCTTGGTGATCATCTGTGTGCCCACGAGGACGTCGATCTCCCCGCCCCCGAAGCGTTCCAGGAGACGACGGGAAGCGCCTTTGCGCCGCGTGGAATCCCGGTCCATGCGCCCGATCCGCGCCCCGGGGAGCAGGCGGCTCAGCTCGGTCTCGAGTCGTTCCGTACCGAAACCCAGAGCACGCATCTCCCGGCTTCCGCATGCGGCACAACGCCTTGCGGGCTTTGTGCTGTAACCGCAGTAGTGACAGGCCAGGCGGTCTTCACGAAAATGGTGAATCAGGGCCAGATCGCAGTTCGGACAACGAACGCTCTCGCCGCAGTGCGTGCACAGAAACACCCGATGAAAACCCCGCCGATTGAGAAAAAGCAGGCTCTGGTTTCCCCGGGCCAGGCTGTCCTCCAGTGCCTGCCGAAGGGCGGGGCTGATGATTCCGTCCAGCCCTGAACGTCCGGAGACCTCCTTCATGTCCACGATTTCCACTTCGGGCAGGGGGCGCTTCTCCACGCGGTGGGGCATAGAGAGCAGACGGTACTTGCCTTTGACCGCGTTGTGAAAGGACTGAATCGACGGAGTTCCCGACCCGAGCACCACCACGGCATCCACCATCTTGCCTCGAACCACGGCTGCGTCCCGGGCCTGGTACCGGGGGGCTTCTTCCTGCTTGTACGAGGTATCGTGCTCTTCGTCCACCACGATCAGTCCGGGCCGTGAAAGCGGAGCAAAGAGTGCGGAACGGGCTCCGATCACCACATCCACCTCACCCCGGGCCGTGCGGAGCCACTGGTCGTAACGCTCTCCCTGGCTCAGATCGCTGTGGTACAAGGCAACCCGATCCCCCAAGCGGGATCGAAACAGGCCCTCCATGACGACAGCCAATGAAATCTCCGGGACGAGCACCAGCACCTGGCGCCCCGATTCGATGGCTTCCAGGGCCGCGCGATAGTAAATTTCGGTCTTGCCGCTCCCTGTCACCCCGTGCAGCAGGCACGTGGCAAAGGCCCGCCGTTCAAGGAGCTCTCGAATCTTTTCCAGCACCTCGCTCTGCTGGGGCAGGAGCATCTCCGGCTCGGGTGACGGGAACAGGGGCTCTCCAGACGGTCCCTGGTACACAAAGTCGTCATAGGTTTCGATCACTCCTTTGGCGATCCACTTCCGGACCAGGTATTCGCCATTGTCGTACCGACGCTTGAACTCGCGAAGTCGAACACCTTCCGAACGAAACACCCGGGAGAGGAACTCCGGCTCGTTCCGAGTCGGTTGCGTGGAAGAACGCTTGTCCAGGATGTCCTCGAGCACGGCGCCTTCACAAGGCCTCACGAACCGTTGCTTGCGGGATCCTCCCGCAGGACGACCCGGCCGTCTGCTTTCCACGATCAGCAGACCTCTTCGCTCCATGTCCCGAACATCCCTGGCAGGGAAAGGGAGCCGCTTTCCCGGATGGTCCCGCACCCAGCAGAGCAGCTCTCTTTCGGCGGAACGAACCGGTAAGCGTACCAGGATGGCCTGTCCCCGGTCGGTCAAACGAGCTGATCGGGAGACCAGCCCACGCCCACCGCCTGGGAGCACGGATTGAATCAGGGGTCCAATGGGATGGAGGTAGTAGGAAGCCAGCCACTCGAAAAAGGGGACGGCATTGCCATGGAACCATGGTTCGTCGTCCAGAAGCTCGAGGATGGACCGAACGGGCCGTCCGTCGTGCGACGATTCCTCCTCCAGCACGTACCCAGCGGCCTTTCGCCGGCCGAAAGGGACTCGCACGCGGCATCCCACCAGGGGTCTCTGGCGGATGTTTTCAGGTACGGCATAGGAAAACGTTTCACGGACCGGCAGAACCACGGCCACGCGAATCCGGATGATGCATTCATCGGCCAACGCTTCGCCTTTTAGAAACAGCCAAAGGTTGCATTCTCAAGGGGTTGAGGTCCCGTACTTTTCCTCGAAGGTCCGAAGCACCCTCTCCAGGCGCCCGGATTCCCTGTCGCCTTGATCCCTTTCCGGCTCTTTTCTCTCGGAGGGTGCGCTGATCCAGTCCTGGACCGGAGCGTTGACAGACAGATCTCGAACGGTATAGGCCCTGGTCACGCCGCTCGCCGCACGGCACACGATCTCATAGGGGAACCATCCGTCCCCGATCTTACGATAGTCCTTGAAACGGACTCGGGCCGTCTCTCCAACCCGGGCTCCCGGCGGCTCAAACACCAGAAGAAGGGGAAGAAAGCGTTGTTTCTCCACCCACAGAATCGGGCCGTCGCCGACAGACGATCCGATCCGGTAGGCCACGGTCCCTTCCACCCGGTCGTAGGACGAATCGTGAAGCCCCAGCCCCACACCCGACCGGGCGAGAAATCGTTCAGTCTCTCTTTGATTTCCGGAAAATAAAGAAAGAACCCCGGGTTCCAGCCAGGGAAAGACGTCCCCCCCTTCGTCTCCGGCCCGCACATGGATTCTGTCCGGCGGACGAAACCAGACCCTTTTCGTCACCGGTCCCTCCTCTCCGCCTTCGTCCTCTTCGCGGGTGAATTCCAACACTACGCCCAAGGTTTCAAAGCCCAGAACGTACTTGGCCATGTAGTCCAAAACCTGCTCCGGAGGCATGACGTATCCCGCACTCTCCTCGACCGGCCCCAGCACCAGAACCAGTGCCCCAAAAATCCCTGAAAGCATAACGATCCAGAACCTTCCTACCCACGACATTCTGTCATCTCCTCCAACTGCCTCTGCATGGCCTCGTGCACTCGGTCCATGAGTTCGCTCACGTTCCTTTTTCCATACCCCTCGACGGATATCGGCTCCCCGATCGTCAGGGTGACCTCTCCCGGGCGGATACGAAGGCTCCCCTTGGGCGCAATCCGGTGGCTGCCTTGAACGGTCACGGGCACCACGTCGCAGCCCGATTTCAGTGCCAGAAGAAACCCGCCCCGCTTGAACGACTGGAGACGCCCGTCTTCACTTCGCGTCCCTTCCGGGAACACCACCACCGAGGCGCCCGCCCGAATCCGTTCAGCCGCTTCGTTCATACTCTTCACCGCCTGTCGGGGGTTCGCCCGGTCAATGGCGATGTATCGGGCCTGCCTCATGGTGAACCCAAGCACCGGAACACGCATCAACTCCTGCTTGAGCACAAACTTGAAATGCACGGGCAACCGTGCCAGCAGCGTGAAAATATCAAAGATGCTCTGGTGGTTGGTCATATAGACTCGAGGGCACAGGGAATCGACGTTCCTCAGCCCGCGCACCTCCACCCGCACCCCGCACACCTTCAGGATCGCGCGCGCCCAAGGAACCGCGATCCACGAATGAATCAGACGGCCCGTTCGATCGATCCCGGCCAGGGGCAACGCGATGGCACAGAACAGCAACGTGTGAATCGCGATAAACCCGTTCAGCAGCACCGTGCGCATCCTGCTTCCTTCCCCTTTGCTCCCCCCAGCCGGACATCGAACAATCCCCACTCCATCTCCGTCGTGCATGCACACGCCCCAAGGAGGATGGACGTCCTATTCCGACCACTCCGTCCCCGGTCGAATCGGGAGATCGATGTTTGTGACCAGGAGGTCCTCCTCCCGGAACACGTCGATGCTTCCCCCATGGCGGTGAACGATAATCTTGGACAACGGCAGGTCCAGCACGCTCTTCTCCGGGTCCTGCTCCAGGTGGGGGAAAAAGAAGTGCTCCAGATCGTCGTCTGAGATGTGCTGACCCTGAAACATCATCCGCACCTGAATGTGACCGTTGGACGCATGTGTTCGCACCTCAAGGTGATCCCCTTCCCGCATGGACACCACGGCGTGCTTCAGCAGACTTGCAAAGGCCTCGTTGAGTCTCTCCTCGTCCGCCATCACAAGGGGAAGGTTTCTGTCGAGCCGCTCCTCTACCTGAATTTCCCTGGACTCCGCGAGACCTTTCAGCTCTTCCAGCCAGGACCGCAGCATTCGGTTCACGTTCACCTCGGAGAGCGACAGCTCCACAGGCCGAATGGAGGTGAGGAGGATCCGAAGGAAGGTCTCCATCCGGGCCACTTCCTTGACGATGATCTCGGCCGTCCGTCGGTTCGGGTCCTCTTCGGGCAGCGCGTCGCGGAGCCTTCGTGCAAAGCCCCCGGCTGAGGCGAGCGGGTTTCGGATTTCGTGGGCCATGCGGGCCGAAATTTCCCCGAGAAGCCGCGTCTCCTCCGTGCGAAGCGCCCGCTCCTGGAGCTGTTTCAGCTCCGTGATGTCCATCATGATCCCGTCGATCCAAAGGACCCGCCCACGTTCGTCCTTGGCCGGAATCGCGTGATCCAGAAAAACGAGCGGGCGGCCCTTTTTGTCCTGCACCACGCGCTCGCTTCGGTACTCCTTCCCCCTTTTGAAGCAGGTCTCGAACAACTCATTGTACGACGATTCGTCGTTTCCCAGAATCTTTTCCTTCCAGAAGTACCGATCCCCGACCGCCTCCTCGATTGCGTATCCCAACCATTCGGTGAGGCAGGAGTTGATGAACTCCGTGGTCCCGTCCTGAAGGAGGCGATAAACAATCAGAGGAACCTGCTCCACAAGGGACCTGTACTTTTCCTCCGAGGCCACCAGGTCCACGGTGCGCTCCTGCACCCTTTTCTCCAGATTTTTGGCATACTCCTCGATCTGGGCCCGACGCTCCATGAGCGATGCCAGCATTCGGTTGAGAGACAGGGTCAGGGTCCCGATCTCGTCCCCCAAACCGGGATCCAGGTAGCTCTCCCTTTTCTCGTCCGCTATGTCCCGGGCCTCCCGCACGATCTTCTTGATGGGCCGGATGTAAAGGATCGCAACCAGGTAGGTCAACAGGAAGGAGACAATGATCCCCAACCCGCCCACCAGCACCATCACATTGCGTGAGCGCTCGAGGCGCTGCCGAATGCGCGATCGATCCTCGCTGATCTCCACGAGCGCCACCACGTTCCCACTATAGTCCCGGACGGGGCTCAACAGGATGGCCCTGTCCTGAAGTCCTTTCGGTGCAATCAGGAGGGTCGGCTTTGCACGATCGAGGCCCGTCCCCTTCGGTCCGAAGAACACCTGTTCTTTGTCATCATCTGAAACAAACGTCATGGGCTCGAAGGACCCGCCATCCGTTTTACTGTAAAGGGCCAGGTCGATATTCCAGCGCCGGTGAAGGTTCTCGAGAAAGCTCTTCCCGAATTCGTTCCCGATCTCCACCGTGCCCACGACCTGCGTTCCGTAAAAAATCGGGACCACGCCTCGAATGCCGAAACCGGTTTCCCCGAATTCCAGCCCCCACACGGGACGGAACCGCTTCAAGGCTTCCACGATGGTTCTCCGGTACGAATGGAGATCATCGCCGTACATCTTGGGGCTGTGAAGGCGAAGGAAGGAAATCCCCGGAGGGATGTGAAAGTGAAACTGGCTGATGTCGTACTCGACCTTGAGACGCACGTACGTATGTACCAGCAGGTCGTTCAATCCCTCCCGATCCCGCAGGCTCATCAGCCGCTGGACTTTGCGGTTCTCCGCGATGATCGTGGCCAAGGCTGTGGCTTCCCGACCTTTTCGCTCCAACTCGTTCCGGACGTTTCGATAATGAAGAAGAAGCTTCTCGCGCTCCTCCTTCTTGATCAGCCTCTGCTGGGATGTGAGACCGATGACGGTCAAGGTGGTGGTCCCGGCAAAAGCGAAAAAAAGAAACGGGATCAGGAGTTTCCACTTGAGGCTGATGCCCTGCAATTGCTGTAGGGTACGCTCCAGCATATTCTTAACCGAACCCCCTCAGGGTCGTCGCAGGCTCGTACCGTCACGAGCCGTCTTTCCAGGTTATCCCTTTTCCTGGTCCCACGAAGATCCGCCCACATTAAACCTCGGGCATCTTCGGCATATCTCGAAGGATGCGCCCCTGCCGAATCCGGACGCGGGGACCGGGGTTCACCGGGGACCATCGGTGTGGGTTCGGCAGAATGGCCGCCAGGAGAGCGGCCTGAGAACGGGTAACCTTGTCGGCCCCGATGCCGAAGTAGGCCCGGCAGGCCGCCTCCGCCCCCATGAGGCCTGGGCCCCAGTCCACGGTATTCAAATATACCTCCAGAATGCGTCGCTTGTCCCAAAAAAGCTCCATGAGGAGGGTGTAGTAAGCCTCCAGGGCCTTTCGAAGCCACGTTCGATCCGGCCAGAGGAAGACGGTCCTTGCCGCCTGCATCGTGATTGTGCTGGCCCCTCGCACCCGGCCGTCCTGAAGTGCGTCCTTCACGGCGTCTTCCAGTTCAACAAAGTCGAATCCGCCGTGGGAAAGGAATCGCTGGTCCTCTGCTGCCATTACGGCCTGGCGGAGATAGGGCGAGATCGCTTCCAGCTTCCTCCATTCCTGTCGCATGCGTCCTGGCGGCTTGGACGATACCAGGCTCTTGGCTCGTCGCCACGCCATATGAGTGGTGAGGGGGGGGTTCACAAAGCGAATCAGCAGAACCTCCAGCATGGTCATGGCCAGGACGATCAGAATTGCCTGGAGGAGCAGCTTGAGCAGCCTTCGCCGAAGGCGGGCGATCCACGTGGGTTTCCCGGCTCGGCCCAAGGTTATTCCCGATCCTCTCCGGAGCCGTTCAGGTGCTCGATAAAGCGCCGGTTGGCCTGCCGCAGCAGATCTTCCGCATTCCAGCCCCGCTGTCCTGCCACTCCAGCCAGATCGAAAAGGAGCCTCCCGAGCCGGCTTCCAGCCAAGTCCCCATCCTCACCGTTGAACGCGTTTCGCAGGTCTTCCACATCCTTTTCCACCTCCTTCCACGTCGGCGGGGGTTCGGCAGAACCTTGCGGCCTCCTTGCAGCCCGTTGAATCAATCGGTGTGCCCGCAGAAGGGCGGGAAGGTTTTCCGGGACGGAGTCGATCTCGGAAGAGCCTGAGGGCACATTTTCCCTCTCCTTACGCTTGAGCCTGGCCCAGTTCTCAGCCACCTCCTCGGCGGTCTCCGCGCTTACCGTGCCGAAGACGTGCGGATGCCTGTGAATCATCTTCTCCGTGATCCGTTCCATCACGCGAACGAGGTCGAATGCGCCCTGCTCCTCTCCCAACTCGGCGAGAAAAACGATCTGGAACAGAAGGTCCCCCAACTCGCCGCAAAGGTCCTCTGCAGACCCGTTCTCCACCGCATCCACCACCTCATAGGCCTCTTCCAGCAGATACATACGGATGGTGTCCTGGGTCTGACGGGCGTCCCAGGGACACCCTCCGGGCCCTCGCAACCGGGAAACCAGTTCCTTCAGTGCAACCACGGTCTTTTCAAGACTGCCTTTGTCCATGATTCCTGGTTTCTGGAGCGGGGGTTTCCTGCTCCGGTGCCTTCGGTGTTTCGTTCATTTCTTCGGGTCCCTTTTTCCGAAGACGCCGAGTCCATTCCTGAAAAAGGTGGGGAGAAACCGCTCTCTTCATGGTCTGGAACGAAGCGGTGACCACGGGAGCCAGCTTGGATTGGGCGATCAGCGGTGTCGCCGGAGGGAGGTACACGGTCAGGATTACGATGGCGAGATAGGCCACCACCACGCCTTTGATCACGGCAAGCCCGGCACCCAGCATTCGATCGAGCCACCCGAGCGCGGTCTTCTTGAAGAGGATTCTCAATCCCCACCCCGCCAGGTTACACAGGATGAGAATTCCTATGAAAATCAATGCAAAGCTCAACGCGGGGAGAAGCGCCAGATTGGGCAGGTGGGGTCTCAAGTACTCCGTGACGCGGGCCATGTAATGAACCGCGAACCAGATGCCGAGAAGGATCCCGGCGAGAGAGGCGACTTCTCCGAAGAAACCCCTCATCACTCCCCGCACGACCAGGAAGGCCATCACCACGACAATGACGACGTCCAGGATATTCATGCCGTTTTTCTATCAGGCCCCTTGGCATTCGTCAAGGCGATTGTCCACTATGAAATTTCCCAACTTACCGGGAACAGGGATATTTTCTCGAGCGGCCCCCAACAATACTCGGGCCAAAACAGGGAAGCTCGAGGCGAAGGACCACCGCTGTGCTGTCGGCTCGGCCAAAGGCCTCATCGCCCTTCCCCGGCCCTTTCCGGTTGTCCGCGGGGAGGAATTTATGTTACACATGCCATATACGCACGGAACACCCGGGCCGCGCCGGGTCCGGCACAGGAGGAAGCCATGTACCCGAACGCCCAAGCCATGGTGGTGGCATCTTTTATCGGGGATTCCCACGCCCTGGGCGTGCACTGGATCTACGACACGGACCGGATCGAACGGGAGTACGGGCGGGTCGATGAGATCCTTGCACCCCCCTCAGACTCCTTTCACACCACGAAAAAGGCCGGGGAATTTACTCACTATGGAGACCAGGCCCTGGTGCTGCTGGAGTCTCTTGCAGCCCGGGGTGGCTTTCACCTGGACGATTTCTGGCAACGCTGGCAGGATCTGTTCGCGTCCTACAACGGATACGTGGACCAGGCCACCAAGGGGACTCTTCGCAACATGCAAAGCGGAAAAGGGCCGGAGGAGGCCGGCTCGTTTTCGGATGAGTTGGCCGGAGCATCCCGAATCGCCCCGCTGGTCTATTGGTATTCGGATGACGCGGACGCCCTTGAGGAGGCGGTACAGGCCCAGACCCGCATGACCCACAACAATCCGGTGATCCTCCAGAGCGGGCTCTTTTTCGCACGAACCGCACAAGACGTCCTGGCCGGTGTCTCCCCCATCACGGCCATAGAGCGGGCTGCGGAGGGGTTCCTGGAGTCCCCGATTTCTCAGTGGGTGAGGAAAGGCCTTGAATCCAAAGATACAGACAGCCTCCAGACCGTGCGCCGTTTCGGGCAGACCTGCCATGCGGAGCAGGCCTTCCCAGGTGTGATCCACTTTATTGCCCGTTATGAAAGCGACCTTGAGGAAGCCCTGATCCAGTCCGCCATGGCAGGAGGGGACAGTGCGGGAAGGGGTCTGCTCATCGGAATGGTCCTGGGAGCCCACCTGGGAAAGACATCGATTCCGGAGCGCTGGATCTCCGTTATGAAAAAAACGGGACGAATTCAGGAACTGCTCGAAAAGAAACTCGAATTCTGAGAGACGTTTTCGATGTGCATCCGTCTTCTCCTTGCGTAAGAAGCGCACGACCGCAGTGCAGATCCGTCCCGGAGGCGTCATGCTGAGCGAACAAGAAAAGCTGCACCTGACCACGCAGATCGTGCTGGACATCAATGAGGTCAAGGACATCGACCTCCTCCTCGAGCGCATTCTCACAAGCGTGCGGCGCATTTTCAACGCCGATGCAGGCTCCATCTACCTCAAGGAAAAAGACACGCTCAAGTTCAGCTACACCCAGAACGACACTCTCCAGTCCCGTCTCAGTTCCGGACGCAAGCTGATCTACCGATCCTTTTTCATACCGGTGAACGACCGCTCCATCGCAGGGTACGTGGCCAACCACAACAAAACCGTCAACATCGCGGACGTATACCAGTTGAGCAATACCACCCCCTACACCTTTGACTCCAGCTTCGACGAACTCTCCAACTACCGGACCACCTCCATGCTCACCGTGCCCATGACCAATCCGAGGGGGGAAGTCCTGGGCGTCATGCAGGTCATTAACGGACAAGGCATGGACAGGCAGGTAGTTCCCTTCGAACCTTCGGATGAGTCCCTGATCCGCCACTTCGCCACCAGTGCGGCGCTGGCCATAGAACGGGCGCGCATGACGAGGGACATCATCCTTCGTATGATCAGCATGGCGGAGCTTAGGGACCCCAGGGAAACCGGGGCCCACGTCAATCGGGTGGGTGCATACTCCGTGGAGATCTACGAGGGGTGGGCCCGGGAGAAAGGCATACCTTCGGAGGACGTGACCCGCCAGAAGGACGTCCTCCGTATGGCGGCCATGCTTCACGACGTGGGCAAGGTAGCAATCAGCGACCTCATCCTGAAAAAGCCCGCCCGCCTCAACCTGGATGAGTTCGAAATCATGAAAAGCCATACGTTCCTGGGAGCCCGCCTATTCCGGGACATCAACTCCGATTTCGACGAGGTGGCGGCCCAAGTCGCTCTCAATCATCACGAAAAATGGGACGGGACCGGCTACCCTGGACACATGAACCCCTTTACCGAGAAGCCGCTTCCGGGGTACGAGGACGAAAGTCATCAGCCGCGTCCGAAACGGGCCGAGGAGATCCCCATCTTCGGACGAATCGTGGCCGTGGCGGACGTGTATGACGCCTTATGCTCCAGGCGTTCCTATAAGGAACCCTGGGATGAGGATCGGATTCTGGAGGAAATGCGAAAATCCTCGGGGTTCCATTTCGACCCCGAGGTGGTGGACGCCTTCTTTTCATGTCTGGACGTGCTCAAATCCATCGCAGAGAGGTATCCCGACCTGGAATGATCCCTGCCATGCGCGAGGGATCGATCATGCACGGAGTCCTTCGCGGCACGGACCCGGCGTACACGTTATTTCTCTCTCGCCTTCAGGATATCCCGTTTTGGAAAGATCCATGGAAAACCCGGTCATTCATCTGGAACATGTCACCTTCTCATACAACCAGACTCCTGTCCTGGAGGATGTGAACCTGGATGTGGGGGAGGGGGACTTTATTGCGGTCGTGGGCCCGAATGCTGGAGGGAAAACCACGCTTCTCAAGATCATTCTGGGCCTTCTCAAACCGAACCGCGGGAAGGTCCGGGTGTTCGGAGTAACACCGGTGCGGGCCCGCCCCCGCATCGGGTACATGGCCCAGCAGACCTCCTTTGACTTCCTTTTTCCCGTGAGCGTCCTGGACGTGGCCCTCATGGGGCGACTCGGCCATTGCGGGCGCTTCGCGTTTTACAGCGGAAAGGACCGGGAAGCCGCCATGGAGGCCCTCGAGCGGGTGGAGATGGCTTCCTGGAAAAACCATCCCTTTTCTCAACTCTCCGGCGGCCAGCGTCAGAGAGTTCTCCTGGCCCGTGCCCTTGCTTCGGACCCTGAGCTCATGATCCTGGACGAGCCCACGGCCAATGTGGACGCAGCCATCGAAACAGAGCTCTTCGAGATTCTGGATGCATTGAACCGCCACATGACGATCATGGTCGTGTCCCACGACCTGGGGTTCGTCTCCTGCTATGTTCGAAGCGTGGCATGCGTAAACCGCCGCCTCGTCGTGCATCCCACGAGTTCCATCACCGGGGAGATGATCCACGAGCTCTACGGAGGAAACGTCCAAATGGTCCGGCACGATCACCACTGCTCCAAGGAGGATCGGGATTGGCCGAGTTCCTAGCTGACCTCCAACAGCACACGTTTCTCCAGTACGCAGTAATCACCGGAATCCTGGCAGCGGTGCCCTGCGGCGTCATTGGGACCTATGTGGTCACCAGACGTATCACATACATCGCCGGTGCCATCGCCCACAGCGTTCTCGGCGGGCTCGGGGCCGCTCGGTTCTGCCAGGTGGTGTGCGGTTGGTCCTGGCTGGACCCTCTTCACGGGGCGCTGGTCGCAGCCGTTATCTCTGCGATGGTCATAGGCCTGGTGAGCCTGTACGCTCACCAGCGGGAGGACACGGTGATCGGTGCGGTCTGGGCGATCGGTATGGCTGTAGGCATCCTGTTCATCTTCAAGACCCCCGGTTACAACGAGGACCTCATGAGCTATCTCTTCGGGAACATCCTCATGGTGTCCCCGGGGGACCTGCGCCTGATTGTGGGGCTCGATATCGTGGTCCTCGTGTTCTCGGTTCTCTTTTACAACCAACTGCTCGCCGTGTGCTTTGACGAGGAGTTTGCAAGGGTGCGCGGGATCCGGGTGGAGTTCTACTACCTGCTTCTCCTCTGTTTGACGTCCCTGACGGTGGTTCTACTGGTCACTGTGGTGGGCGTTGTCATGGTCATCGCCCTGCTCACCCTGCCGGTGGCCGTGGCGAGCCACTTTTCGAACCGGTTGTGGCTCACCATGGTCCTCTCCGCCGCCCTGACCATTCTTTTCACCCTCTCCGGGCTCGCTTTGAGCTATACACCAGATCTTCCTGCCGGTGCCACGACCATTGTGCTGGCAGGAGGCGTGTATCTGGCCGTTGCAGCGGCGAGCGCGCTTCGTGGGCGGAAAGGCTGAAGTATGCGACACCGCGCCTTTGATAGAAAGAAAGTCCAGCGCATAGGCCCCGGAAAGACCTCCAGGCGTTCGAATCTCTCGACCCTGATCCTCATCGCGATCCTCCTGAGCGCCGGGGGGTGCGCATCCACGTCCTCCGTGAAACCAGGCGATGATCCAGTGCCGGGGCCTTCCGGGGCGTTCTTCTTTCTCTACGACAAGGGTTTGAACCACCTCGCCGCGGTGCGCAGAGGGACGTGTCCCATGTACCCTTCCTGCTCCGCTTACAGCCGGGAAGCCTTTCAAAAGCACGGGTTCGTGGTGGGTTGGTGGATGGCGTACGACCGTCTGCTTCGATGTGGGAGGGACGAGTTGAAGCTTTCCCCGCGCACCCTGGTCCACGGCCGGTGGAAGGTCTACGATCCGGTGTCCCACAACGACTCGTGGTGGTACGATGAACCTTCCCCTCCCGGCCGCCGCCCGCATCACGTTCTCCCATAGGAATCCGGAGCTAAAAGGCCTGGGGCTCTTTCACAGTCATCGCCACACCCGCATTCCCTAATATGCCTTTCCCCTCCTCTGTGCCGAGTCTCGGGCCCTGGGGATGCTCTCCTTCCGGCGCGATCCAGGGTTCGGATGCGCTCCCATGAGGCCGCCCTGAGCGGAAACCGCAGACGTCCGGGAACCCTGTCCCGCTTCGCGGAGTTGCTCTCGCCAGGCTTCGACCTTCCCAGCGATAGACAGAATCCACAGACTGGGATCCTGCGCGCCCAGCCAATTCCTGGTCTCCGAGATCGCTTCTCCAGGAGAGAACCCCACGCCCCTCGCCCCACGAAATGTGTTTCCCTACAGTTTTCCTGAACAGAATTTTGACCTCTCACCAACACCCACACATACACTCTTTTTTCGGGCGAAGGGATGGGAAAGGAGGGATCGTGACTTTGCGGGAGGGCCTCGTCTTCGCCGGACTTGTCCTTGGGGGACCCCCTGGCCAGTCCCGCCGCAGGCGGGATGGAACAGGGAGGGGGCGGCTTCCCCCGCGGGCAAGTCCGATGCGAAGACCGGCCCGGGAGCTCAGGAACGATCCCTCTTCCCATTCCGGAAGCCGGAAACCTTCGGGTTTCAGCAACACCCTCACCCTCACATCCCTCCACGTGCGATCCTCAGAACGGTAACAACCAGGTGCGTGCTGGAGGGAATTGAGGCCCCTTTCTTTCAGGGCAGAGAGGCTGTGTAGCCCACAGGACATACCCTTGGAGGGGGGGAAAGAACTTGACAAGGCCGAAAGCACCCCGGTAAGCTGTTTGCGCTATGGGCACGAAGCCCTTGTGATCCTGGAGAAAACCCGGGATGTCTCGGAGAACCGCGAAGCCACGAAGGCCGTTTCCGGAAGGAAAGACGATCCCTTGCGTGGCTTTTGTATTTACAAGCAGGAGAGGAAACGCAGATCTGGAGAGCGTATGGATAAGCAGGAAACTTCGTACACCTGCATGGATTACCGCCAGGAGATGATCCTGATGGGATTGAAGCGGAGGCTGGAGCAACCCGACTTGAGTGAAGACGAAAAACAGGCCCTGAGAGAGCGGGTTCGAGAGCTCGAGTCAGCCCTGGATATGGCCTGATCGATTCGGGCGCCAATCGACCGGCGTGTTGGAGGATGATGTGATCCTGATGGTCGTGGATGGTCAGGGAGGAGGCATCGGAGCTGCGGTGATCAAGCGTCTTCGTGAGGTCTTCGGGCACGAAACGGTGATCTACGCCCTGGGAACGAACTCCGTGGCCACATCCCGAATGATGAAGGCCGGGGCCAACAAGGGGGCCACGGGTGAGAACGCCATCGTGCAAGTGGCGACCAGGGTGGATGTCATCATCGGCCCCCTGGCCGTGATCATGGCCAACGCCATGATGGGGGAACTGACGCCGACCATAGCCGAGGCGATCAGCACGAGCAATGCGTTTAAAATCCTGATTCCGCTTACGCAGGAAAACACCTCCGTGGTAGGAGTCCAGGGAGAACCCCTGCCCCACCTGGTGGAAAGGGTGGTCGGGGTTCTCAGGGAGATGAAAACCCATGTGTGAATCCTCCGTGTACGTGCTCAAGGACGGAATTGAGGAACGGATCATGGAAAGCGTGGACCTTCTGGAAAACGAAGGCAGCGAGATCCGTCTGGTGGACATTTTTGGGGAAGAGAAGCGGATCAAGGCGCAAATCAAGCGATTCGCCCTCGTGAATCACCGGATCGTTCTGGAGCCTCTGGAGTAACGATTAGGAGTCGCGAGGATGAAGCGCGCGGAAGGCGAAGGCCTTATCACGCCCCAAATGACCGTGCTGGACGTGGTCGGACGCTTTCGGCGGACCGAGGCCGTATTTCGCAAGTACGACGAAAAAGCCGGGGTGTGCATCTGCTGCCAGGCCCTTTTCGACCCCCTGGAACAGGTAGCCCGGGATTACGCTTTAGACCTGACTGAACTGGTACATGACCTGGAGCAGGCCATTGACTCGCCCGAGGGAGCGGACCCCCATCCTTGAGGTTCTTGTGTATGCGTTCCGATGTGTCCCCCCGAATCGCCATGATCAACCTCTTCGAGGACGTCGACGAGCTTCGAGGGTTTGCCCTGGAGCACGGGTTCAAAGGCGTGGAATGGTCCTTTGACCTGGCAGCCTTACCCAAAACCCCGGCCGAGCAGTCCCAATGGGTCCGAAAAATCGCTCGGCTTCAGCCCCTGGATGTAAGGTTCCACTGCCCGTTCGTGAAAATCGACCTGGGGCATGACGACCCGGCCCGGGCAGCCGAGGCCGGGGAGATTTTTCAAGGCATTGTCCGGCTCGTGTCCAAGGCAGGAGGCGGAATTCTTTCCATCCACATCGGCCTGGGCCGGAACTCCACGGAACCCCTTTCCTGGGACGCCACTCTTTCCAACCTTCGAAACCTCGTCCAGTACGGGGCGGAGAACCGGGTCCGAGTCTGCCTCGAAAACCTGGCATGGGGCTGGACCAGCCGACCGAACCTCTTCGAGAAGATCGTGCGCATGAGCGGGGCCGGGGTCACCTTCGATATCGGGCACGCTCAGTCGTGCGAGTCCGTGCGAAGTCAGCAGTACGCCGTGGAGGACTTTGTCACCCCCCACCCCAACCGCGTGCTCGGCGCGCACGTGTACCACGAGGAGATCGAGGGCAAGGGGCACATCCCTCCCCAGAAACCGGAGGACATGGCATCGCGCCTTGACCTGCTGCTGGAAATCGGATGCCCCTGGTGGACCTTGGAGCTCCATGGTCCCGACGCACTGCTCCAAGCGAAGGATATGGTAGAGCGTTACCTGGAATCGAACTCCCACTCCGACGCCGTCTCTTCATCCACACCCCCTCACCTGAGCGCCGGACAGAGGGCCCCTTCATGAAGGTCATCCTGGTGCTGCTCGACGGTCTCGGGGATCGTTCCTATACCGCCCTGGGACATCGAACCCCCTTAGAAGCCGCCCGCTCTCCAAACCTGGACCGCCTGGCCTCCCACGGCTGCAGCGGCCTTTTTCACGCCTCCACACACGGGCTTTGCCTGCCGAGCGAGACCGCTCACTATCGGCTTTTCGGTTACGGAATGGATGAATTTCCGGGAAGAGGTCTCTTGGAGGGCGTCGGCTACGGGGTCCCCTTTGACGACCGGGACGTCCTGAGCGTGGCCCACCTTTTTCATGCTGCGGCCGATGCCGAGGGCGGTCCCCTGCTCCTGAAACAGACCTGGAAGACGCTTCAGGCAGAGGATGCGGAGCTTAAGGCCCTATACAGCGGGCTCACACCGTTCGAGGCGAACGGGGTTCAATTTCAGCTTCACCGCGTTCGGGGGAACGAGGGCATCCTTGTGATGAAGGGCCCGGTTTCGTCCCATGTCTCGGATTCGGATCCCATGGCCAAGGGCCGGCCCATGGGACGAATCGTCCCGCTGGAACCGAATCCGGAACCCAAGGAATCGGACCGGACGGCCCGGGCCCTGAACGCCTTCCTCGTTCACTGCCGAAGGCAGCTCACCGCCCACGATACGAACCGAACCCGGATCGAGCGTGGCATGCCTCCTGTCGATTTCCTGGCCACCCAGCGGTGCGGCCGGCGCGTCCTTGTGGACCCTTTTTGCGAACGGTGGGGCATGAAAGCCCTGATGATCGCCACGGGTGCCGTGTTTGCCGGGATTGCCACAGAGCTGGGGATGACATTTCACCAGGCGCAGGACGGGGAGGATCCAGGGGTGGACCTGGCCGAGCGCATCGGAGTCGCCCTGGCGGATACACAACACGAATTTGTCCATGTGCATACCAAAGCGCCTGACGAGGCGGCCCATCGGGGAGACCCCACAGGCAAGGCGGCGGTGATTGAGGAGCTGGATCGCGGTTTGGAGTCCCTTGTGGATGCGGTGGAAACCAGGGAAGACCTGCTGATCGCAGTGACCGCGGATCACTCCACGCCATGCGGAACCCCTCTCATCCACTCCGGAGAGACCGTGCCCGTCCTGATGGCCGGCCCGACCGTACGCCGCGATAACGTAAGGGGATTCGACGAGATCCAGGCCGCCCGGGGAGCATTGGGGCTTCTGCGAGGGGAGGAGTTGATGCTCACCCTGCTCAACGCGGCCGGCCGATCCGCACTCTTCGGCCACCGGCTCGGCGCAAAGCAGCGGCCCTATGTGCCGAAAGACTATGACCCGTTCCACGACACAGACGGCTCCGATCCCGTCGTGTGACCCGATAACAGGACACCTTCATGGAAACCGGTTTTGAACAGGGGATGTCCTTTGCGCACCGACTGGATCCGAGGGCCAGGCTGCTTGTGGCCGCAGCCTTTTCCGTGGTGGTCGCCCTTGCAAACCGATTTCAAGCCCTGCTGCCCGCAGCCGTTGGGGCCGTGATGCTCGTTATCCTGGCCGGTCTGCCCACAGGCGCGGTGACACGCCGCCTCCTCGTGGTCAACGGCCTAGTGGCTCTCCTGTGGCTCTTTCTGCCATTTACCGTTCGTGGGCCGTCATGGTTCCACCTGGGCCCCCTCTCGGTTACCCTCGAGGGTGCCCTTTACGCGACCCGCATCACGCTGAAGTCGAACGCGATTGTGCTGGTTCTGATTGTCCTGGTGTCCACCATGCCGGTATACACGCTCGGGCGCGCCATGAGGACATTGTGGGTGCCTCGAAAAATCGTTCAACTCTTTTCCTTTACCTATCGCTACGTGCACGTGATCCTTCGCGAGTATCAGCGGCTCATCACTGCTGCAAGGGTTCGAGGGTTCCGGCCGCGAACGAACCTCCATACCTACCGGACCTATGCCCTTCTCCTGGGCATGCTGCTTGTAAAAAGCTACGAAAGGGCCGAGCGTGTGCGCGCTGCGATGTTGTGCCGGGGATTTCAAGGACGCTTCCATGACTTGACCGACTTCGAGTTCCGCGCATGGGACGCGGCGGTAGCGGGTTTCCTGGGTCTGGGGATTGTAGCGCTCGCCCTTCTGGAGTGGTTGCCCTAGGAAGATAACGAGCAGGAACGTCTTTGTGCCGGCGAAAAGGGCCTTCACCATGCTGCATGGAAAAAATACCAGAGGCCGCCCATGACGTTGATTCTCCTGGAGGGCATATCGTTTTCGTATCCTGACGGGCGAGAAGTTTTGAAGGACTTGGACTTCCGGCTCGAAGAAGGAGAACGGATCGGTCTGATCGGGCCGAACGGAAGCGGGAAAACCACCTTGTTTCACGTGATCATGGGGCTCCTGACCCCGGATTCCGGACGGATTGAGATCCTGCGGCGGGAACGGCGGGTGGAAAAGGACTTTCGGGACGTTCGTCAAAAAATCGGTCTCCTGTTCCAGGATGCCGACGACCAGCTTTTCAGCCCCACGGTACTCGATGATGTGGCATTTGGACCGCTCAACCAGGGAAAGAGAACAGACGAAGCGCGAGCCATTGCCTGTGAAACCCTTCGATCCCTTGGCCTGGAGGGTTTTGAGGGACGGGTGACTCACAAGTTGAGCGGCGGCGAGAAAAAGCTTGTAGCCCTGGCCACGGTCCTGGCTATGAAGCCCGACGCATTGCTTCTGGACGAACCCACGACCGGCCTGGACACGGAGACCACGGATCGAATCATCGAAGTACTCGCGGGAATCGACATCGGATATGTGTTTATTTCGCACAACATGGACTTTCTGGCCCGGACTACCCACCGCATCCACGGCATGGAAAACGGCCGGGTCCTGATAGAGGAAGAGCGAATCGTCCACACTCACGTGCACGCCCACGACCACGGCCGCCTGGTCCATTCACACAGGGATGCCGAAGCTCGCGCCACGAGGTCTGATAACGACTAACAACGGTTTCAGGTCCTGAATTTGGATTGACACCCGATCAGCGGTTTGCTATTGGAGAACACGAAGCGTGGGGTACGAAACCTCACCCGCTTTTTTGTCGCGATGATCCGGATGGAATGCCACGAAGGCTTTCGGTGGAGGATTCTCCACGGGCTTCGTGGTTTTTTTTTGCATTCCAGTGTCATCGAACGTGCCTCTCCTCCTTGGGTGCGGGTCCGCTTCGGGTGAGGCGCTGGAGTTCTGGAAAGGGACGACCGATCATGCACATCTCCGAGGGAATTCTTGCCTGGCCCGTCCTTACCTCCGGAGCCGTTATAGCGGCAGCGGGGACGGGGGTGGCCCTTCGAGCGCTGAGCGAGGAGCGCATTCCTCAAATTGCCATCCTTTCCTCGGCCTTTTTCGTGGCTTCTCTGGTCCATGTGCCCCTGGGGCCTTCCAGCGTGCACCTCATTCTGAATGGACTGGTCGGTCTGCTTCTGGGCTGGATGGCCTTCCCCGCCATCCTGGTCGGCCTGTTGTTACAGGCCGTGCTCTTCCAGTTTGGAGGCCTCACGACACTTGGGGTCAATACCATGATCATGGCCGCACCGGCCGTGGTGTGCCACTACCTGTTTCGGGCGGGAGTGGCAAGCGGGAATCGGACCGTCTCCTGGACGTGCTCATTCCTGTGCGGGGCCGTCGCTGTTTTCCTGGGAAGTCTCCTGGTCGCGCTTTCTCTCGTGTTCACGGGCGAAGCCTTCCTGGGGGTAGCCCGCCTCGTGGTCTTCGCACACCTGCCCGTGATGGTCATCGAAGGGCTCATCACCGCTTTCTGCGTGGCCTTTCTGCGGCAGGTGAAACCCGAGATTCTGGAGGTCGGACATGTGCGCTAGGCAGTACATCCTGAGGGCCGTTTGGGGAGGTCTCTTTTCAGGAATCATCCTTCTTGCGCCCGGGACCGCCTTTTCTCACCAGGTGTACCTGTTCGCCTGGGTCGAGGGCGATACGGTATACACCGAGAGCTACTTCGGTGGCAAGCGCAAGGTCGCGGGAGGAGAAATTCGCGTGTACAGCCCCTCCGGCAAGGAACTCGTGACTGGACGGACCGACGATGAAGGCATGTTTTCCTTTCCGGTTCCCCAGCGAACGGATCTTCGCATCGTCCTGGACGCTTCCATGGGGCATCGGGCGGAGTTTCTACTCAAGGCCGATGAGATCCCCGGCGGTCCGACGCCGGCAGATGAGAAAGCCATTCCATCCGGGAACTCCGGAGACTCCGGAAAAGACCCAGGTGAAGCCGTTGTTCCGGATGGGGCCTCCGTGGACATGGAACCCATGCGAGCCATGGTGGAGAAGGTCCTTGCCGAAAGGCTGCAACCCATCTCTCGAAGCCTTGCTCGGCTGGAGCACGAGCAGGGCCCCGGGCTCACGGAGATCCTGGGAGGCTTGGGATACATTTTCGGGTTGATGGGGATCTACCTGTACGCGCGAAGCCGATATCGAGGGAAAGACCGGGCGTAGGAAGCGTTCGGCTTGAAAAGGCTTTGCTCGCGCATTCCCCGTCCCGCTTACAGGGGGACTGCGGGGAGATTCAATTCTCCCGCAGGGCGTAAAACGGCCCCTCTCGAGCGGAAATCGAGTGCAAGGGACCGGGTGGAAATCAAAAGGCCACGAAGGCTGACTGGACCGGTGAACCGGGCGGTCTCCCTGCGTGGCCTTTTTCATGCGGGGCTGTATAGGAACCCCCATAAGCAGGGACGGAAAGGCATCGAGAAATCGTGCCCACAGAGGAAAATCGAATTTAGAAATGCAAATTTGAAAAAAGAAAGGAGTAGTACCGATGAAAATGAGAGGAATCGTCGTATCCGCATGGAGTTTGTTCTGTCTGTCCATCCTGTGGAGTGGTCCTGCCCTTGCCCACTTCGGCATGATCATCCCTTCGGATTCCATGGTCATGCCGAATGACAATCGAACCCTGACCCTGTCCGTGTCCTTTTCTCATCCCTTTGAAGGGCACGGGATGGACATGGAACGCCCAAAGTCCTTCCAGGTGATGGCGAACGGGAAACCGGTTTTTCTTACGGACAAGCTTCAACCGGTTGAGATCATGGACCACAAGGCCTGGCGTCTGGATTATCCGGTTCAAAGGCCCGGGGTGTACGTTTTTTCCATGGAACCCGAACCCTACTGGGAGCCCGCCGAGGACTGCTACATCGTGCACTACACCAAGACCGTGGTCACGGCGTTTGGAGACGACGAAGGGTGGGACCGCGAGATCGGGCTCAAGACCGAGATCGTGCCACTCGCCAAACCCTTCGGGCTTTATTCCGGAAACGTCTTTCAGGGCGTGGTCAAGCTGGACGGGAAGCCTGTGCCTTTTGCCGAGGTCGAGGTGGAGTATTACAACGAAGACCAAAGGGCCGAGGCCCCTACGGACTACATGGTCACGCAGACTTTGAAGGCGGATCAAAACGGCGTGTTCTCGTATGCGACCCCGAAGGCCGGGTGGTGGGGATTTGCCGCACTGAGCACTTCGGACGAGAAAATCGATTACCAGGGTGAGGCCAAAGACGTGGAAATCGGTGCGGTGCTCTGGATTCGGTTTCACGACTGGCAGGTCCGGTAAAGAACCACAAGGAGCCGCCGTGTGAGGGTTCCCCTACCGCACCGTATGTGGCAAACCGGTGGCGGAATGGGGAACCCTGAACTCCAGTGTCCCGCCCACCCGATCCCTTTCCCATCCTATCCCGTCTTTTCCAGAGCGGGGGATGGCAGCGGTTTCCCCTGGATGTAACCAGTCGGAATGACGAAGATTTCTTGCTACTGTCCGCTCTGAAAAACCCCGGTCTCCTTCACACCAACCCTGGTCGTAGTCGGATCTCCGTGGTGTTTTCACGGCAAATACGAACGATCCTGTCAGAGGAAGCCGTACCAGCTGACAGCGAACAGGCCTCCCACGAAGGCCAGGCTGAGAAGGCGGAATGACTGGCTCGCGATCATGAGCCCCAGGCCGAGCCTGGGAGTGAAGATCCCCATGTAGTAAGGGAGCTGGTGCCGCAAAGCGCGTACAGGCGCAGCCAGGATGTTTCCGACCAGGAGGGCGAGAACGGTCTGAAAGACAGTCAAGGCTCCGGACTCCAGCATGGCGCCCGCAGCCGCATATCCGGAGGTGAACTCAGCCACCAGGCTGATCAGGACCACGGAAAAGGCCTCCACGGGAAGAAAGGCCGAAGCCACCTGGTCGGCCAGGGCCTTTCGAAGCCAGGCAAAGAGCCCCGCGTCCGCGACAATGACCACGATCAGGTATACGGGCAGGACGATCATCATGATGCGGGCCATTCGAGACCGAAACGCCCCTGCCGTCTTTTTCAGAACCTCCTTCCAGGGGGCCTTTCCCTGATCACGGGGAGGCGCGTAGTTTCCGGTCGATCGCGGAAGCAGGATGCGGGCGGCGGTCAGCGCCACCCCCAGCCTGAGGACGGCGGCGGCAAAGGTCAGAAGCAGATAGAGCATCCCCGCCCTTCCCACTAAGGGGAGCAGGATAAAAAAGGTCGTGGGCAGGTGGAGGAAGAACGATGGAAAGGTGTTGGTCAGGATGGCCAGGACCAGCTCCCTCCTGCCCAGAGTGCCTTCCCGGTGAAATTCCATGAGCATGGACAGCGCGGCCGTCCCCGAGACGAACGCCGTGGTGAAGGCGGCGCCCATGCCGGGAGAAAAATGGGCCCCGCGCATGAAAGGGCGCGCCAGAAGTGTCAAACGGTTTGTCCAGCCCATCCCCTCGATGATTTGCCCCACGAAGAGCCCGAGGGAAATGAAAAAGGTCAGGCGAAGCAGGGGCCAGAGGAGGCGCTTCCACAGGACTCCCGGCTCCGAGAACAGGCTGCCTTTAAAACCCGGGCCCAGGAGGCAAAACGCAAGCGCACCTGCAGCCAGAATCGCGAGAACGAAGATGAGACCGACCGGGGGGCGTGAGGGCGCAGAGCGCGTCATGGCTTCTTGATCAGGAGAAGGGAGAGATAAGGAGGAACCTCGTCCGGGAGATCCGCCAAGCTCGCGATGACCTGTTCCCCATCAAAACCGCATCGGCTGACGAGGATCGAATGACGGGTGAGGTCCAGATCACTCAGCGCCTCCAGGATTTCCCGGTAGTTTCGATAGACCTTGAGCATGACCACGTTGTCCGTGTGGTTCACTACCTCCCGGAGTTTTTGAGGACCCATGGCGCCTGAAACCACGGTGAAGGATTCCTCGCCTTCGGCCAGGACTCGCTCTGCGGCAGCCGCGGCCGCCTGGTAGGACGTAATGCCGGGAATGACCCGAATGGGGTACTCGGGGGATTCCTCCTTCAGGGTGCGCATGAGGTATCCGAACGTGCTGTAGGTCATGGGATCGCCCAGGGTGATGAGCGCGGCATTTTGTCCCTGGGAGAGTGCCTTCCGAACGATCTCTGCGTTTTCGTGCCAGGCGCGATTCAGGGATTTTCGTTCGCGGGTCATGGGGAAGTCGAGCCGGACGATGGGAATACCTTCCTTGAGGTGCGGAGAGACAATTTCTACGGCGATGGAGTACCGGTTCTTGCTCGATGCAGCGGTAAAGACCACGTCCACGCTTTGCAGGGCGCGCACGGCCTTGAGGGTGATGAGCTCGGGATCCCCGGGTCCGACCCCGATCCCGTACAGCGTCCCTGTGTTCATGATCAAATGACTCCTTCCGAAGACGTTTTACTTCCAGTCCTTAGCGTGTGAACCGGTCCGGGTGAAGGAACGCGGCGAGTTCCTCCACCGCGTTCACGGAACGGGGGCCGGGCCTGCTGTAAACCTGTTCATCCACGGTCAGGATGCGCCCGTGTTTCACAGCCTCCAGGACCCAGAAGTGGGAGCCCCTCGAGGCAGGGGAGCAAGGCTCCGGGTTCATGGGACCCTTTTGAAGAATATAGGCATCCGGCGCGCTTCGAATCAAGGCCTCCATGCCGATTCGGGTCAGCTTTTTAGAACTTTCGAGACAGTTCACGCCGCCTGCCCGTTCGATGACGTCGTTCACCATGGACCCCCGGCCCGCTCCCAGGAGGTTAGGGTAGCGGACCTCAAAAAAGACTCGAGGACGTCGAGAAATTCCGGACAACTTCTTTGCCACCGCACCGATCCGCTCACGAAGCCGATAGATGAGGTCTGCGGCTTCCCGAGGTCTCCCGGTCAATCGTCCGATTCGCTCGATCACATCAAAGAGCTCGGTGAAACGTCTCGGGTGAAACACGGCTACGTTCTGGCCGTGCCTGCGAAGCTGCTCCACCACGGCCGTCGCCTCCCGGCGGCCCGCGCTCTGAAGAATCAGGTCCGGCTGGAGGCTCAGCACAAGCTCCACATTGGGCCGCATGTGGGTGCCGATGCTCGGCTTGGAACGGATGGACGGGGGCCTTTCATCCGCCTTGGTGCGCGCCACCAGCCGATCCTCGAGCCCCATGGCCGCCAGGATCTCGTTGTACGCCCCGTAAAGCGCAATGACTCGCTGTGCAGGCTTCTGGAGGACGATCTCGTGGCCCAGGTCGTCCATGACACGGATTTCATCCGTCTCTGCGCTTCGGGCCGTGACGGTGAATGCCAACAGTACTAGGCCGATCAGGGCGCCCCGGCACAAAATGTGCCTGTGGATCCATAGTGACCGGATGCTTAGACACCATGACCGGGGTTTCATAGATGGCCGAAAGGTTCTCGCTGGTGAAAAGGGCATAGGTTGTCCCGTCCAAGGCGATTCCGCCGTCTTTGAGAAAAATCAATCGATCGCAGTAGAGCGCGGCCAGGTTGAGGTCGTGCATGGCACAGACGATCGTGGTCCCCTGCTCGCGGTTTTTTTGTGCCAGGAGATCGAACACCTGGATCTTCCGGGCCACGTCCAGGCTGGAGGTGGCCTCATCCAACAGGAGAATGGACGGATCCTGTGCCAGGGCCCTGGCAATGGCGACTCGCTGAGCCTCCCCCCCCGAAACCTCTGTGATCAGACGCTCCGCCAGGGCGAGCGTCCCGGTTTGCTCCATCGCCCCCATGGCGGCATCGAGGTCTTGCGCCGTATACCCTCCCCAGCGAGAGAGATGCGGGTACCGACCCATGAGGACCACCGAAAGGCATCGAAAGGGAAATGTGACTGCGGGCCGCTGGGCCACCGAAGCCATGCGCTGTGCCCGCCACCGGATAGAGGTGGTTCTCAGGTCACACCCCTCCACCCACACCCGTCCTTCCCAGGGTGCCAGAATACCGCACAGGACGTGCAGCAGCGTAGTCTTTCCGCTGCCGTTGGGGCCCAAAACACCGATCATTCCGCCTTCCGGAATCTCCAGGTCCACATCCCTGAGCACGTCGCTTGCACCGTAGCCGCAACGGAGCCCCTGTACCCGAATCACAGTCCGGTCCCCCGTTTGTGGCGTTTGAGGAGGACGCAGAAGAACGGTCCTCCCAAAAGCGCGGTCACCACTCCCACCGGGAGTTCCTCGCCTCCGGGGAGTAGGGTGCGTGCCAATACGTCCGACCAGAGAAGCACTATGGCGCCCAAAAGCGCACTCAGCGGCAGAAGTCTTCGGTGCTCCGCCCCGGCGGTCATGCGCACCAGGTGCGGTACAATGAGTCCCACAAACCCGATCACTCCGGAGACGGCCACCGCAGCCGCCGTCAGGAGGCTGGCGCCGATCAGCAAAACCAGGCGGACCCGCTCCAGGTCCACTCCGACCTGTACGGCCTGTAAATCCCCCATGGCAAGGATGTCCAGCTCCCTGGCGTACAGCCAGATCACCGCCACCCCTGCGGACAGATAGGGCAGAATAAAAAAGACGTGGCTCCACCCACGTCCCTGAAGGCTGCCCATGACCCAGAATACGATGCTCGCGACCGATTCTTCGTCCAGCGACTTTAGAAGCGAAATCAGCGCAGAGAGAAACGTGGCCACCACAATGCCGGCCAGGATCATGGTGTCCCGACGAAGGTGACCCTCGATGCGCCCCAGAGCAATGACGGCAAACAGTGCCGCCAGCGCCCCGCCGAGCGCTGCAGCCGGCAACAGGCCCACTCCCAGGAGAGGACGGGCCCCCAGCCCAAGAAAAAGCGCCAGGGACGCCCCAAAGGCCGCGCCCGTGGAGACGCCGATGGTAAACGGATCGGCCAGGGGGTTTCGAAGAATACCCTGGAACACGGCTCCTGCCAAGGCCAGGCTGAGCCCCACGAGCATGGAGAGCGCGATCCGGCTGAACCGAATGTCAAAGACCACCACCCGCCACATCTCTTCCACCGGCGGTGTCCCTTCCCACCCGAACCCGGTCAGAAGAGCTCTTGCCACATCGGCCGCCGGAATGTCGATGCGGCCGAAAAGACTTGCCGCAAAGGCCGAGAGAATCGCCACGCCCGCGAGCGTCCCGAGAAGGAGAGCAAACCGTCGGACCGCCCGCTCTTCACCCCGTCTCACAAGAGCGCGGTCGAGGGAATCCGGGTCGGGGCGCATGGGGCGATCCACTACGATGAAGGCCGTTGAACGGCCGCGCCAAGAGAGTTGGCCCACAAGGTCCCGAAGTCGTCGATCTCACCCGTGCCCGCAAGCATCGGCTCGCATTCGATATCCTTTGCCATCAGGACGCTCTTCCAGAATTCTTCTTCATTCCCTGCCGGTTTGCATCGCGCGTGGTATCCTGTAAACACGCCGGTAACATCAAAGAGGCCCGGGACAGCACTCGGACATCCGAAACAAGTACCCTTCATTCTCATGACGGCGTTCTCATCGCAATTGAAAGGATTGGGCGGCTGCGATAGCCAACAGCGACCAGAAAAAAAAGTCCTTGCGCCCCTTGCATCGGACGTAAGGACTGCACCCAGTTTGCTTGATCCCTGTCCCTTCAGACCGCTTTATTCAGCCGACCGATAAGCGGCCTCAACGGGCAGGTCTTCTGGCTCTCCCGGACTGCAGGCTTGCCTTCCCACCTCCCTGCTTTCGAGGCAGTGGCTTTGTCCCCCTCAGCGGGGGTGACCTGCATTCGTGGTACCCGAGGTCCATGGACCCGGGGTCGGGATTACAGCGGCGGGACCGCTCCCGATTCTCACGGGATTCCCTATTAAGCATTCGCACCCATTGACAATTTTCAACCTAGAGAAAAATCTGTGTTTTTGTCAAGGGCAAACTGCGAAGCCCCGTTGCCACCCAAGGCGCAAGGAACGGATGCCTTGTCAAACCCTTACATCGACACCTCCACCTACACAGGTTTTCATGCCGTCTCGTACTTTTCCAGGTACCCCCGGGGCGTGACCATGCGGCCTCCCAGGACTCGGGTGGAGGTGTTCCCGATGATGAGAATGGATAGCATGTCCACACGGTCCACCGGGAGATCGTCCAGGGTGGTCACCAACACGGACTCCCCCTTTCGGGCTGCGTTGCGAACCACGCCCACCGGCGTGTGCAGGTCTCGATGGGCGCACACAATACTGATCGCCTCTTCCAGCTGCCAGTCCCGCTTTTTTGAGCGGGGGTTGTAGATCACGATCACGAAGTCCGCTTCGGCCGCAGCATCAATCCTTTTCCGAATCACCTCCCACGGGGTCAGGAGATCGCTCAGGCTGACTACCGCAAAGTCGTGCATCAGGGGCGCCCCCAGGAGCGCTGCAGCCGATGCCAGGGCCGGGATGCCGGGAATGATCTCCACCTCCAGCTTTTCCATGAGTTCCTCCTGGTCCAAAATTTCCAGGACCAGCCCGGCCATCCCGTAAACGCCTGCGTCCCCGCTGCTGATGAGAGCGGTATCCTTCCCGCTCAAACAGCGTTCCACAGCCGCACGACAGCGTGCGATCTCCCCCCGCATGCCCGTGGAAAGGGTTTCCTTCCCTGCCAGGACGTCAGCGTCCACAAGCTCCATGTAGGTCTTGTACCCGACCACGACCTCGGAGCGCTCCAGCGCCTGACGGGCCGCCGGGGCCAGGTAGGCCGGATCTCCAGGCCCCAGGCTGATCACATAGAGCTTTCCAGGGCTACGGCCAGGGTCGCGTTTCTGCTGCGCACCTTCGGGACCAGCAGTCTTTGGGTCGCCGCTCTCTTGAGCGCAGTTGCTTCGCATACGCTTTTCACTCCCATGTGACGGGTCACGGTGTCGGAAGGGTTCGGGACCTCCACATCCTGAATCGCCTCCGCGGCATAGAAAACCACGGGGACCCCCAGCTCCTGAGCGGCTTCCAGAAGTCCGGCCTCGTCCTGCTTGACATCCAGGGTGGTGAGGCACGAAAGGCTCTTCAGCGCGAGGCCCTTTTCCTCAAATGTTGTTTTCACCAGGTCCAGAATCTCCAGGGCAGAGGTCCCTCGATTGCACCCCACGCCGGCCACCAGGCACCGCGGGTGCAGGATCAGGCAGGTGCCCGAATGGGGGGCGGATGCCGCTCTCCAGGTGACGAACACCGCCGGGCGGTCCGTGGGTACCGCGTCCTCATCAGCCACTCGTACCACCGGAAATCCCGCTTTTCGAACATCGCCCAATTTCAGCCAATCCTCCGGATCCCAAACAACCGCGGCCTCGCCTTTCAGGAGAGACATGTTCAGGGTCTTGACCGCGCCCAGGTTTCCAATGGCGAGGTCTCTTTCCAAGGCCAGCTCGTCCCAGCCTCTCAGCCCGGCCGTATCCGTGGCGGTAGTGATCACAGCCTGCCCTCCAGTGATGCGGGCCACTTGCCGGGCCAGGTCGTTCGCACCGCCCAGGTGCCCTGAAAGGAGGCTCACGGCAAAACGCCCCTCTGTATCCAGGGCCACCACGGCCGGGTCCCGGTCCTTGGACCGAATGTGGGGTGCCATTGCCCGCACGACAATACCGGCCGCGGCTACGAATACGTGCCGCGAGTAGCGATGAATATTCTTCGCCACTGCGTCCAGAAGCCTCACAAAGGGCGCTGCGCCATGCTCGGAAGCCAGGGCGTCCGGCAGAAAAAGATCCCCCTCAAGACCGTCCGCCAGGGTCCGGGCCAGGCGTGCACCCTGAGGCGTAAGCCCGTACACGGCCGTGGTACGGCCTCCCCCTGGATCAGGCTCTTCCTTCCGGGCCGCAGCGGGGCGGGGCTTTGCCTCGGTTTCATTTTCCGTGAGATTCCGAAATCCGTGCTGAAAATCCCTGCTGTAGAGGCGACTGAAGGCGGAGTCCTCATCCTGTCCCGGCAGCACTAGAAACACGGCCTGACGGGTGATGGCCTCGTGTGACAAAACCTCCTGCAACCTCGAAATCTTTGTAAGGAGCACCTTTTCCTCGGGCCATCCCACGCGGTAGGCAATCACCAGAGGAGTTTCTTCCGGGTACCCGCCGTCTCGAAGCTCGCGCACGACGCCCTCGGGGTCTCCGGTCGAGAGGTAGACCGCCATGGAGGCCTGATGCCGGGCCATTTCCCGAAGCCGCTCCCGCTCGGGAACCGGAGTGCGGCCTTCCAGCCGGGTGAGAATGAGAGACTGGGTCTTCTCGGGCAATGTGAAGGAGACTCCGGCTGCTGCGGCGGCGGCAAAGGCTACGGTCACGCCGGGAATCACCTGGTACGTGATCCCGTCCTGACGAAGGAGGACCATTTGTTCCCGAACGGCCCCATAGAGGGACGGATCGCCCGTGTGCACGCGGGCTACGGTCCCGCCCGCC
>Ga0272444_10000503_pt1 | contig 41235 bp, 62 predicted proteins | sample SSMForm13_FD_201033 | JGI IMG/M metagenome (GOLD analysis project Ga0272444, IMG submission 201033) | Marine sediment archaeal communities from Little Sippewissett salt marsh, Falmouth, MA, United States - SSM-Form-13 | ecosystem: Environmental > Aquatic > Marine > Wetlands > Sediment ... | reverse complement strand
CAAGACTGCAGTGTCTCGATCAGCTCCGCACACCTGACAGCGATAGCCGTCGAGTCGCAATGCCTCTTCGCGGACGGATTGACTTCTGCTCATGCAACCCCCTTCATCCGGCGTTCGTAAATTTCCGGATCGTAAGATTCATCCAACATGCGAGATGGGCCGACATCGTTGAACAGCTTCCCAGCCTTGAACTCGGCCAACTTCATCCGCACGGTCTTGATCGTCCAGTTAGCGGTCCACGATTCACCGCTTGATTCCAGTGCCCCCATGAACGCAGCCACATCATCCGGCGAATGGCCAGCTTTGTAGATCAATTTCAAGTCGCGCTGCACAGGTCCGAACTCGGGTCCAGCAAGCGTGATGCCTTTGATTCGCTGATAGTCGTCTTCGTTCCGGCGATACCAGTCGGATGGGTATGTCTTGTCCTTCGTTGAAGGCTTCGATGAATCCGGGCGCGGTTCATCCGCGCTAGTATATTGGTCATTAGTAGAGGTGATACTTGGTAATACTTCATAACTACTATGGGTCCGATTTTCCGTATCCGGGTTTTCCGTATCCGGGAAATCGGTATACGGCTCGGTATCCGTATCCTGATTTTCGGTATACGGCTCACCCTCATCAGGCATCATGTCCGGTCGCTGTGCGACAATCCACCTGTAGCCGACCACTTTCATGTTGCCATCCACTAGCCGCTCAATGCGAAGATACCCCGCCTCTTGCAGCTCCTTGACGGCAGTTCCAACGGATGCCTTGCCGTCCTTTGCTCGCTGCGTGAGATCCTTGTACCACAGCTTCCATCCTGGTGGTCGGCTGATCAGATACGTGTGAAGACCTTTGGCCTTCCACGACAGCGCCGGATTCTCAATTGGCTCAAGGCAGATCGTCTTGAAGTTCTTGTCGAGCTTCTGTTCTAGCCGTATCAGTTCGCTCATCTCACCACCCGATTCCTACCACTTGACATCCCCCGTTCGATTCGTATACTCAGACCAATGCAGACGGCCACCAACCGACTGCTTCATATCACACACAACGGCCCTCGATTTCGAGGGTCTTTCCCTTTCTACCTTCGCCGCGCCTTCGCGTCGGGTTACCAAGCCGACAGCTCGGCAAGGGCAGATGTCCCTACCATACATCCCATTCGTATCAATCGTCAAGCCAGAGATGCGGGAAGCGCGACCCGGTCCCGCATTGCCAGATCCGGTGCTTACACGTGAGGGGATTATCACCTCAGTTCGTATAGTTTCCGGGCCGCGCATAATCCGTGGCCCAGTGAAGCTGCAATCCAAGGCGGCTTCACCTCCAGTTAGGATTTGGGCCACAAGTGATGCGAGGAGCGGGTATCGCACCCGCGCAGTGCCGCTGCTCTCCCGATGAGCCTGTTTTGTGGTCATTTGATCCTCGCGTATACGGTCTATGCCTTAAAGTTAAACCCGTTCAACCCTCTAGGAATAGGGCGGGGTAAGCCCGGAGCCAGACCCCGCCCCAACAAGGAGGCTATTAAGCAATCTCTTTGATGATTGCCACGAGTTCTGCGATGGCTGTCATGGCTCGCGTGCCGGCATCCTGAACGCGTTCCTTTCGCGCGTTTTGCTCTTGCGTGTCCAAGAAGTCGTCGTCAACGTCAGCCTCTAGCTCGGCCTCTGCTTCGATCTCCTCAACAAGATCCTTGACGTGCGGCGTTGGCTCGTGCTCTTCCGCTTGTATCAAGGTGATCGTCGCCGGGAAGCGCGTCCCGTCGTCTTTCTCCTTGCCAAGTCGCCGCTCGAAGATCACGCGAGCCCCCTCAAGCTCGCGAACAGGATCGAACAGATCAGTGTCCCAGACGTTGAACTTGCCTTCGCCGTGGTCGTCCACTTCGATGACGGCAGAGAGATACGGCTTGCCGGACTTCGTCTCGTTCTCGAATACCTTGCCAATCATTCCATGGAATGCAGTCATTCTTCCCCTCCATAGATCAGCCTCTCGACGTGTGCTAGGTAGTCTTGCGGATCGCACACGCGATCCTCTCGCGCAATTTCCTCGATGAATCCCCACTGCCATCCATTCAGAGGCTCGCCGCTGTATGCGTGGTCGAAGAACCACTCCAGGCATTCGAGCATGTGTTCGCGGACGTTCGGCGGAATGTTGATGATGCTTGTAGGCATTACGACCCCACTCCCTTCTCAGCCTTTACCATGTCGCGCAACTTGGCGCAGCTTGAGTAGTTCAACCCGTTCAGCAGATCGACGCCCTGTGTCTTGGCAAACCCAAGCGCCTGATCCCAACCCCACCCGAGCGTCTGAGCGTGTCCAAGGAAGGTCTTGAGTTCCCGCACTCCGCGCTTGCCCTTCATCGCGGCAACGATTGGTCGGGCCTCTGGATAGCTCACAGGCTCGTCATCTGTGAAGGGGTTCTCTGCTTCGATCTTGATTTGGTCGACCTTGTTGTCCGCCTCCGGATCGTCGCCCCATGAGATGAGGAACGCATTGGCGACCAGGTACTTGAGAGCGGCTGTATTGGCCTTCATTACCGCTTTGTCTGCAGAGTCCATTCCAGACCCCAGCCCCTCTGCGGTGATCGACTCCTGGCCGTCTGTGAAGTCCATCGACAATTTGACAACGGCAAGCACCTTCGCGCCCTTGTCAGTCTTGATGATCTCCTGCGAAACCAACTCCGCTCGCGTCGACGCCGCGATGCCGCGGCTGCTAAGAGCGACGTTGACCTTCTTCAACACCGCCTCCGCGCTGGCATACTTGTAGTGGTGAAAGTCGTTCATCGAATCCTTCTGGACGTATCCCACCTCGTGCATCACTTCTGCAAGTTGCTTCGCAAGCGCCATCACTCCACCTCCTGCACGTCGCCCAGCTCGCCGCATGACGGACACCAGCCATCTGAGGCGTCAACATGGCGCATCTCTTCGTATTCGTCTTTCGTCCACTCGTTGCCGCATGTGTTGCACATCACAAGATCGCGCTCGGCGTCCATCAGCTCTCTGTCTATGAAACTCCATACGGTGTGCGCTGCCTCGTGAATGCGCGTGTCGCGCTGGATCATCGGGTGAATGTAGAGCTTCGCAGCTGGTCCGATCAGATCGCGCAGCGTGTCTAGCCTCTCGCGCTGTTTCGTCGCAAGTTTCATGGCTACCACATCCCCGTTCTGGCAACGTGCTTCGCCATGTCATCCAAGCGATCATGCGCATCCATAACCGCGTCCCGTATACGCTCAATCTCTTCGGATTCAGCGTCAGACGGAGCACGGAAAAACACGCCCAGCCACGGGATCTCATCCTCGATGAGGAATCGGCTTTCGTTGCAGTTGGATTGGACGGCGAGTAGGCCGCTGGACAGCGTAGAGAATGGGTGGTAGTAGCGATCGATGATCTTGACCGGAAGGTCCGATTGTGCTACGCTGCTTGTTACACTGTTAGTTTCTGACCGGGCGGCAACCCGGTTGGTTGTCCCCTCCTCAGTTCTCTGGGGAGGGGCGCTCTTTTGAATGGACATCCTTGGCCTCCTTTAGGTCGATGCCAAGCACCTTCTCAAGCTGAACGAGATAGACAGGAAGCGGACGACTGTTGCCTGTTTCCCAGTTGTAGATGCTCATTTCAGTGCATCCGAGTTGGGACGCAAGCTCCTTGCGCGTCATTTCCATGTCTGTCCTTGCCTGCTTGATTGCTTGGCTCATGTCCATACCCTACTCCAAATGTTTTATAAAGTCAAGCCCCTCTGATTCCCTCCAGGGTAATAGGAATTCGGCGTCAAAACAATAGCCAGGAAAGTCGATCGAATGGGCCTTCTGCGAATAGACCAATTAGCACCTCATCTTCCGGCGACAGGAAATCCGTCGCCATCACCCCCGGCACTGTGAACAAGCCTACAGTATTCAATCGTGGAAGTCTAGTCTACTATTTGAATATATGCTTGTGTATGGTGACGTATGCCGTAAGCAGCTCCATGATCATCTCGCTTGGGGAACGATCCGTGCGTTTGGCGAGCTTCAGCACGTAGCACATGGTCTGATGTTCGCGGTACTTCTCAGCCACGTAGACGGTCATCTTGTGCGTGTTGCAGATTGGGCACTCGTCACAGATTTCGCATGTCTCGCAAATGTCCATGCGCGAGAGTATAGCAGAATCAGCGTATTTATGTATGTTCGTCGTGTGTCGATTCTGTGTCTCTCGGACGCGTGAGCATGTCGCGAAGGCTTACCCATATCCCCTTGCGGTTCTCTAGTGCCTCCACGCGGCCCTCCAAGGCCTTGTGTTCGCTTCGATGATGCGCACGCCACTCTTTGACCGCCTGCTTAAATTCTCGCAATTCTTCGGCGTCTGGTGGCGGGGCGCTGTCGCCAAGCTCGATGCGCAGCGCGTTGGCTTGCTCTGCAATCGATCCTTTCATCTCGTTCAATCGCTGCAAAAGGTTCAACCCGTCAAGCGTTACCGTTAAGGCGTTGCCTTTCGAGGGATCGTAGACGATGAACTCGCGCTTCTCTAGCACATCTCGAATCTCGTGAACGCGCTTACGCGCAGCGTGTTTCGACTTCAACCCCAGGGCGTCTGCAATGGCCTCTAGATCATACATGGACAGAGTATAGCCTTTGATGTGCGCGTGTGCTAATTCGAGACGCCGTAGTCGAGCGCCTGAATCGGAATCTCAAACCGAGCCTCCGTGATGCGCCCCGTTTCGTCGCGTATACGCACGATGATCTCTCCATCTTGCGCAGGGATCTCCAGCTCGCTGTCACTCGACGATGGAAACTCCGCATACAGCGCGTTGGTATTCTTCCATCCGATGTGCGGGTATCCCGTGTCAAGCGCAGTCGGCGAGTAGGGCAGTCCGCCGTTGTCAATGCTCACGTAGAGCGGATAGACGATGCACGAGTTCTCATGCACGAAACCATACTCCGCGTGGCACACGCCCGACTCGTAGGGCGGGTGAAAGATCGTATACGGCTGCGGATACGAAGACCCGCGAACGATGATGCTTTCCGCCGCCCACTCGCCGTCGTAGTAAACGGACTGCTCAAACGAGATGAGCGTTCGCGCGAACGGCGTCAGATACCAGCAATCCTTCAGGCCATTGATGACTGGCGGATAGATCACTGGGCTTGGCTCGAAGACGGGGTCGTCAACCGGAGCGACAGACGGGATCTCGGGCGCAATCATGCTGCAACCCGTCAAGAGAACGCACATCAGAGCGAACCACATTCTCCTCATAATGGCGGCAGTGTATCACAACTGCACTCACAAGCCAAACGTAAAGGCCGGTCAATCTTCGCCGAAAACCTCACCACACTTCCTGCACTGGTACGTCACCGGATCGTCGTAAATCTCAACGACGTCGTCCGATCCGCACGATGGACACTTACTTGTCACGGCTGCTCACCAACCATGCGATACAGCCAAGAAACCCCACAAGACAGCCCGCAAGAAACCCGCTAATGAACATTACGACCTCCAACTAGATCACCGCCCCATCTACTCCTCAACCTCGATCACTTGGCGTTTGACTTGACTTCCATTGCCGTAGAACCGAATCCAGAACGCTGTTCGGCATTCTGGAGAATGGCCCCGGCTCTTGTTCCAGTTGTCACGCTCTTTGTAGCCAGACACTTGGATGTGATCGGTCCGGCGTGATTCCTCGCCGCCCATTTTGTTCAGCCGCAAACGGCGATATGGGAGGTGGAACGATTGATGCGTATGGCCGGAGACAACGAAGTCCGCGTTGATCCACGTCTGTCTGCGGTTCGCTTGGATTGCGCCCTTCGTGACAGGCCCACCGCCGCCATACCCGTGCAGGTAGTAGCAGTCGAAGTAGCCGCAGGAATGTCTGCTGTCGTTGTCTTGCGAGAATCTGAAACGCAGCCAGCCCTCAAGCCCACCGGCAATCACCTGGCTTCCTGCGGCGTGGAGCTTGTGCGCAAGCCGCCGTGTGAGGTTTGTCTGCGCGTGGTGTAGCACGCTGTCTTCATGGTTGCCCATGCCAAGCAGAAGCCAGTTCTCAGCGAATGGAGCGTAGCGGAGATAGGCTTTCTCTGTGAGCACATCGAAGTAGTCGTCCATCTCTACATCTTGGATTGACGCGCCAAACCGTCTGCGCCTGTCGTGCGTTCCCTGCATCGCGTCAAACAGATCGCCAATGTCAACGATCAGCGCCCCGCGCTCTTGCGCCATCTTGAGGTGCTTCATTTCCAGCGCGTTGTTGGAAGAGGCAGAATCGAAGTGCGCATCGCCCCGGCATAGAATCCACTGCTCGAAGCCTGCGTTTACGTCAGTGAATGTGACGACGATGGAATCGCGCTGCTTCTTGATCGTGTACGGATTCATCATAGCCACACTCATTTGCCAATCACCGCCGAGCAAGACGCTTCCCCGCCTTTCCCATCTCGCACGGAGTACACAAACTGCACGGGACTAGGATCGGGTCCGCAGTCTTGTGGCGCAACGGGCATCAGCGGGGAATCTTCCGTCCAGCCAATCCACAGCTTCACGATGGCTGCTTGCTCCGTCTTGCCGTTTGGATGCGTCTCTTCGGGAAAAGTCACCCACTCGTCATTGATCTTCTCACCCGCATCGTCGAACACACTCCACGCGCACTCGAATCGGTATTCCATGGAATCGCCATCGGGATCGTATGCCCCGGTGACGCTTGTTGGATTCCCGCTCGAATCACACCCATGCTCGCGGTGTCGCACGTCGATCAGCACATACGCGCCCGCTGATTGAGACGTAGAGGCGATGAATGGCGGCAGCGAGATCGGGTCTGCATTCGTTGTAGGCTCTGGCGGTTTCGGCGGCTCTGTCGGCCCGCAACCGTGTATGCAGAATCCGACGTATACGCATAGTCCACAGGCGAGAATCAGTCCAACAAGCCGCGCCGTCGATCGTCCTGTCCAGGCTATTCGTCGCATCAGCACACCCCCGTCGGCCCAACGTTCACCTGGAACGCCGCATCGATGTAGAACCAGTCGATTGGCACGTCAAACTCGTAAAGCTCGCCGCTCTCCTCTGCCACGATGTACGCACCTGGATCAGTCAGTCGCATACTGATCGAGTGCTCATCCGTCCACGTCCGCCCCTCTAGCCGATAACGCCCGCCTTCGGGCAGGACAAACTCAACCTCAATCCAGTTCGCGCGCGCGACCACCTCAACCGTCGCCACCTGCGATGCCATCTCTGCCAGGTTCGCGCCACGGCACGGATCCCACGGATACCCCGTGAGTGGCTGAAATGGAACAGGAAGCCCGCTGATCTGCTCGTTTGGCGCTGTGTAGCCTGGGAACCAGACAAACAGGTTCGGCTCGGCCCAGCGCGTCGTTGCGTTGATCACAAGGAAGATTGTGTCTTGTTCGGTCTTGAGTTCGCACTGTACCGTCACTTCCTCCACGGTGTACCGCGATGCACTCAAGCCCGTTCGATTGCCGTATTGATCTCTACCGGGGTTGAAGTCAAGCACGTAATCATCCCCCGGCTGCACGCAGGCGTTGTAGCCCCACGGTGCTCCGTTGATGAGTGGCGCATAGATCGCGCCCTCGTTGCTGATAAGTCTCACTTCCACGACATCCTGCGGTCCGAGTCGGACACAGCCGGCAAGCATCAACAGGACGCATAAGAGCACTGCTAGTTTCTTCATAACGCCTCCCCAAAAGGAAAGGGGAGCTGCGGCCCTAACACAGCTCCCCCGAGGCCAAACCAGCGAAAGGAGGTTGAAACGCTGGCTCTCGCAGTTCATCTCTCTGTTACCAGTGACCCTCGATGCCTACACGCGGCAAGAACGTCCACAACCCGGTAAACCCAACAGGACCAGGCGGGTTCGTCACCTCAAACACGAAGTCGGCATTTGCATAGAGCGTCACCACCCGGCTCGGTCGCCCGATGATCTCGAAGCTCGTTGTCCACGAATCAAGTTCAACGTATTCCGGCCACGCAGCCGGCGCGAGGATCAAGTCCGTCGCAACGCCAATCTCGAAGCAGTCCAAAGCCAAGGCTTCGCTAAACCACGCAAGCCCCAACTCGCCGCCCAAGATCCACGGGGTTGGATACACCCACACGTTATCGTTCTCGACGTTGAAGTCGCCGTACACGCCAAGGTTCGTGAAGTTGATGAATGGCGCGTCGAAATCCCAACCAACGACCATGCTCGCGTCAAGGTCGATCGGGTTCTGCTCGATGATGAAATACGGCCCGGCATAGGCCACGATAGACACGGCGAGAATCGCCGCAATTGCTGTTAGTTTCTTCAAGTCGTCCCCTCCAGCTCTGCGATCTTCTTCAGTGAAGCCGTGACCACGAGTTCAGCGATCATGTGCAGCACTTCACGAAGGCCATTGAGAATTGAATCGTCAATCGTTGTTGATGTCTCGTCTACGATAGGCTGCAACTTGTCAGCCACTTTTTGAAACTCAGCGTGAACCGCGTCAATCTTCATCTGCTGAGTTCCGTCGTCTTGGATGATCGCACGTACAGCGCCAAAGCTCTTGACGAACTGCACTACTGCGAAGAATCCCTTGACGACATATCCAACCCAAGCCATACAATCACCCCCTAGAAAGCAAAACGCCCCCTGGACGAGTCCAGGGAGCTAGTCACCCGCTCAAAGCGGGACCGCTTCCTCGCACAAATTCTACGTTAAGTAAGGGGTTAAAGTCAACCCCGTTCAGTCTTGCCGTTTATCCTCTCGCACAACCGCCGAAACTCGTAGCTCTGTTCCGTCATCACTTCGGTTTGCTTCTCTAGCGCCTCCCTCATCTTGCACCGTTCGAGCCGATCTTCCTTCTGCTCGGCGGTTAGATGTTCTAGATGATTCCCGATGAGTATTTTGAACGGACTGACCACATGCTTCGAGATGTAGCGAATGACGAGACTCAGGCAAGCGGTGAATACAACCAGAATCGCAACGATTACCGGCAGACTCTCAAGATCCGCTACCCATCCCATGTGCTACTCCTCTCCGAACGCCATTTCCAAATTCGCCCGCGCCCACACCTGACCCCACAGTGGATGATCTACGTGGAGCACAGCCCTCTTCAGATCGCTCCAGTCGGAGACTGTCAGCGTGACTTCTGTTCTCTCCTCTCCAATTGCTCGATCGATCTCAAGCCCGATGTTCCACAGCCGCAGCGCATTCTCGCCGCCGCGCAGGATCGGGATGATCCGCACCAACAGATCGCCAATCGTCATCGGCTTGCCGTCCACTTTCGGGACTTCAACGCCTCTGACCACCTCAATCTGTCGCCCAATATCCAAAGTTTTCATTTCCATGGAACCCCCTATGTCGTTACTGGGATGTAACACGTCGTCCCACCGGAATCCTTGCACACGAGGTATCCGTGGACGCTGGTATGCGATCCGCTGTCAAGCGTTGTCTGCAGCTCGAGAGCATATGATCCGCTGTCGTATTGGATCGTGAAGTCGCCGCCCGATTGCAGCGTCAAGCCAGAGCCTGCGTATACGGTCCCGTCACCAGCCCACCTCAGACTGCCGGCATCTTTGTCGAGCAGGAGATAGGTGTTCGCATCCTCACCAAGCCATTCATTCGTATCGAGATTGAGCGTGTTCGTTGCAGCACCTGTTCCGCCGCGCAGGTCGGTGCAGTTGTAGAGCGCATGGCCGGACATATTGAGGTCTGCGCTGATGTCGCCGGTAATGCTGCCCTTGACGAGCAGGTCTGTTCCCGTCCACTTCATGTAGTTCGTCGCGTTGCCAATTGAGAACAAGGATGAGCTCGCTGCGTAGCCTAGCCAGAAGCCAGGGTCAGTATCTGCAAAGCTATCCTTGCCTTGCCGAATCGCGGATCCCGTTGTCTCGGCAAGCGTGATCGTCTGCGCGTCAACCGTTCCTGCGGTCAGCTTCGAGACTGATAGGGAATCGATCTTCGCATTCGTAACCGCGCCATCCACAATCTGCGCCGTATCAACCACGTTTGAGTCTGCTGAGATGTCAATTGAGGAGATCTTGATCGAAAGCGTTCCCGCCACTGGGTTGAAGTCGAAGTAGTACGTCCCGTCTGAGGCATAGAGTCGTCCATCATCTCCCATGTAGGTTGCCCAGCTAGAGCCGTTGTGGTAGCCAAGGTAGGAACTCGAGATGTAGAGCCCCGCGTCAGTTGGGGTTGAAGGCAATGACCCGACAGAGCCACCGGGGATGTTCGCAATGGACACTCCAGATAGATCGTTTGACTCTAGCTTCTCGGATAGGTCGAATTCCTCACCCTTGTTCGCAAGCTCGTATTGAACCTCGCCCGGCGACCCTGTAACGTCACCCTTCCGAATGCCCATCACCCTTACGTCAACGTCGATGTCAAGCCCCTCGTCATTCACCGTAACGAGAGTGCCAATGTCGAAGTCGTCAATGGATTCTTGCGTCAACTGGTAGAGATCCGCCGCAGCGATCTTGTAGGTATACTTAGGAACGGATAGAACGGCCAGCTTCTCAACCGCAGCCGTGTATAGTTCTGCTTCGGTTTGATACCTTTGGTCGGTCCAGTGGTGGACGATCGTGCCATAGGTTCCAGTGTTGTTCGTGATGTATTCGTGACTGCTCGGCTCTTCTGAGGTGATGCCAACTTGGTCAGTGCCCGACCCCGACCCGTGCGGGTAGAGCTTGGTCACAAGGCCGGTCATATCCATCTCGCGCTCGATTGACTTCAAGTTTCGCCCATAATCGATGTAGGCGGTTACGGACGAAGGCGGGGCAATCAGGTTGATCGTCCAGGGATACGACGTCGTATCAAACGTCCAGAAGTAGCCCTCTTGGAATCTCTTGGGAACATCTAGCAGCGCCTTCAGAATCGACGTTCCGCGCTCCCATTCGTAGAGGTAGGATTCAGAGAACGCGCACGTTCCCTTTGTCCAGCGTCCCGTTCCCTGTTCGGCGAGAATGTCCGTGATGGCTTGCGACGTGCCTGATACTGAACCTGCATTGAACGTATCATCGAACTCGTCATCCATGAGCGTTCCGAGAACGTGTTCACACTCAAACCTGACGTATTCGCTGCGTGCGTCTCTTCCCTTCCACGACTTGAGAATTCGGAACATCTCAACGCGTGAATCTCCGTCGAACAATTCAGCATATCGCAGCTCTGTCACCTCATGGATGTGCGGATCGTCTAGCGGAATGGAGAACCACGCACGCCCGACCTCGTTTGCCCTCAATTCGTAGGCAACGTCAAACGCCAAGGGGAGATATGCCTGCTTGTTCAGACTGGTATCGTAGATCACAACCGGCGCGTTGACTGCCATCACAACCACCTCGGTTCGTGTTCGACGTCTAGTGAGATGTTTCGAGATCCGTCGCTGTCTTCGTACTTGATCGTGTTCGTTCCTGGGAATAGCTTCACGAAGTCACCCGTCATGTTTGCCCTGACGTCAGCCCCGTTCAGCTTGACCGTCATCCTGTCGGTGTCGATGACTAGCCTGTCGCCGCTTGACAGATTCCCGGTGTATCCGAGCGTCCGAGTGACGTAGGCAAGCGCAGCCGCCGAAGCAGACGTATTGACGGCAATCGTTACTTGCCCGCTGTATACGCGCGTTGCTTCCAACACGAGCGCAATCGCGGACTCAATCGAAACCTCACCAAACCGCATTCGTGTTGCCTGTCCGGAGATGCTTGCCGTTGCGCTGATGTTGCAGAATCCCGGCGACCCCCAGTCCAGGTAGAGGCTGATCGTCGAGCCAATCTCCACGCCCGACCCTACGATGTAGTTGGCCAGCGCATCGATGCTCGCCACTCCGGAGATTGCCGCCGAGCCGTCGCACACGATGTCGGGATCCCCGGCAAGAGAACACGCAGGCGAGATAGCGGCTGTCGCGTAACGTACGCGGTCTCCAGTGGCGTCAACACTCGCGGACGCTTCAATGCCCGTTTCGCCGCCTGGATCGTATACGACAGTCAATTTCGGCTGCAGCGCCTCCGCTGCGTTGTTTGAGTAGTATTCAAGCTGCTCGTATCTGTCAGTGCCATTGCATTCATAGTCACAGGTAAGGCAAAACTTGGTCAACCCACCGGGGTTGATGTTTCCCACAGGAATCGAGATCGCGTTGTATGACCCGACTGAAATGCTTGAATCGGCAACACTCGCAATGTCGGAGTAGTAGGCCTGGCCAAAGTCTGAAAGCTGAAGGTTGGGAGATCCGCCGCTTTCGCTGGGATAGGTTGGCTGGCCGCTTCTGACTTTGAGGCCCGGCCCAATTCCATAGGTAGCCGATTGCGACTTGATGTACACATAGAGCGTAGCGGACGAGACAGACGCCACAGCGGGGATGCTTGACAGGTCGAAGTAGATGAATCCCCGCCGGATGTATTGGTTGTATTTCCCACCGCCGATGGCCGCGCGGCTTCCGAGCAGTCGATAGTAGGTTGAGGACGTGTCAGACATCGTAGCATTCACGGAAATCTGCCAGATAGCGCACGACGCCGCCGTCGCCAGTTGTTGCAGTAGGAGCTCGCCGCCGCCTGAGCTTGCGTATACGGTAGTCTCTGCCATTACAACCACCTCGGCTTGTGCTCAACGTCTACCGCGATTGACCTTGATCCATCATCGTCGGAATACTGGACCGTGTTCGAGCCGGGGAATAGCTTCCAGAAGTGGCCGGACACGTAGCGCGTAACGTTGACCCCGTTCAAAGTGATCGTTTGATCGTCCATGTTGATGATGAGCCGGTCGCCGCTGGTCAGCGTTCCCGTATACGCGAAGAGCCGCGCCAGGTATGACAAGGCCGATGCTTCGATGGCGTTTGCCGCGGTGATAGTCACCACGCCGTTCTTGACGATCACGGAAGCAGAAGACATCGCAGCAACGATCGCAATGGCAAGTGCTGCGAAGATCTGATTCGCGCCCGTTGCGGTTATGTTGAGCGATCCGGAGATGGATACAATGGCATCCTTGATAGCCTCTGCGTCAAGTCCAAGGCTCGCTGCGACGGCAATTGCAACGACGCCGCTTTGAATTCCGCTAAGTGCTCCCGATGCGGAGAGGGCAGCAAGGACCGCAATCGCGGAAATGGCCGATCGGATTGCGTCTGCATCCGAACTCAATGACATTCCCACCTGAATCGCCGCAACCGCCGCCCGAATTACCTCAGACTCAAGAGACATCGAAGCGGACCCGCTCACACTTGTCTCGCCATCCCTGACCGCGCCGCCAGCAGATGAAACAGACGCCACCGCCTGCATCGCCGCGATTGCGTCCTTGATTGCCTGCGAATCCGCTCCAAGGCTTGCCGCAACAGCAATTGCAGCAACGGCAAACTTGACACCAGAGATGTCGCCAGAGAGCGAAAGGGAACTCGCAGCTTCAATCGCCGCGATTGCCGCGAGAATCGCAGACCCATCTACCGCCAACGAAGCAGCCCCATCAATGGACGCAACTGCCCCTCGAATTCTGTCAACGTCAGAAGCAATCGAAGCCGCGATGTCAATACCCGCCGCGCCACCCGCTACGAGGTCGCCGTCAACCGCTGCGCTTAGCGTTGATCCAATGGATGCCGCCGCGTCAAACAGCGCGTCACCGTCGATTCCGAGTGAAGAGGCAATCGCAATCGCAACGCTCGCGTATGTGTTTGTTTCGCCCGATGCGGCAACAGCCGCGACAGCAGCAATCGCCGCAATCGCTTGAGTCACTGCCGTCGGCGTGATGGAAAGCGAGGCCGCTGCGCCAATCGATCCGCCGCCCGCCATGATAGCGCTTGCGTCGATTCCGCTTCCTGGCGCTTCCCCTGTTGCGTATACGCTCAGGATGTATGCTTTGTCTGAGTACGTCGCCTGCGAAGTCCCGAACGCATCGCCGGAGTATTGCCACGCATCGCCGCCCGTTCCATCGCGCTCCAAGGTTCCAGACGAGTAGTAGATCCCGATAAGGTCGCCTGTCTGAACGTCGATCGAAAGCCCGGAGAAGGTCTGCTTCGAGCCGCTAGTCACGCTACCGATGGATGCAGAGTCTCGGCAGGTGTACTTCCCCGATCCGCCGTCCTCGTAGAATGTGCCAACCTTGCAGCCACCGAGATTAGTGTTTGCCCAAATCTCAACTGACGTGATCGTCCCATTCCCGTCTGCTGGGTTTGTCTTGTCAAGAAGCGTGTAACCATACGTCAATTCGCTCGCGCGATTGCTTGCCGCCGCCCCTGCATCAATGCTCGACGTAGAGACGGGGCCGTTCACAGTGACGGACAAACTTGCGGAGGCAAGGGTGAAAAGGTCGGCTAGGGCAGAGAGGCTGCTTGTCGCGCCAATCGATTCAATAGCCCATCGAATGCGCGATTGCTGTGCCGCCAAGGATGCGCCAGCGGATACGGCAATCGTGCCATACTTGATGGACTCGTCAGTTCCCCATGTGATCAGGTTGTCAGTGTGGCCGTGGTGTTCCATCTTGAACCACGCGCTGCTCGGGGCATCGGAGTAGTATCTGATCTCGTCAAGGTCGCCGTTGAATTGCTGACCGATAGCGTCCGATACCTTCTCTGCGCCAATGATCCAGGCGTCAACATCATTGATGTCGTGAACCCATTCGGTAGACGATGCACTGCCTTGTGCAAATGATGGCGACAGGGCAGACCCATCGACCAATACACGCAACCCATTGCTATCAACCGACAGTCCTAGCGTATGCCAGTTGCCGTCTGCGTAGTCCGTGTCCTGCTGGAGACTCCAAGACTTCGTGCCGTTCTCGGATAACCACGCCTTCAGATACCCGGTGGAATTCTGGATGAAGATCTTTAGTCGGCTATCTGCATCGCTCGCATCAGAGATGCAAAGAATGGTCTGGTTCGCTGATGTGTAGGATGTTCTGAAGCGACAAGAGAACCCGCCTTCAGCGTCAGACGTAATATCTGAGACCTCAGATGACAGGTCCATGTACTCCGATCCGTCGAAGTTCTCATACGATCCCGGATTTCCTCCTGTTGCAACGTCTGGGGTATTCGCGCCAACCAGAACATTCCGATCGTTCGATGTCGAGTCGATGATGTAGGTAGGCGATGCCGCGGCCTCTTGCGGATCCTTGTCAGAACCGCCCCAGTAGTGAATGTCGCCGTCTGTGTTCAAGGCAGCGCCGACGAACCAGATCATCCGGCATGAGTCATCATCGAGGAGGTTGTGTGGATAGCACGGGCAATAGCAGTTCCCGCTTGAGCTACTTGTCACGTCTCGCTTCTTCGAGAAGGATGACCCGCCGTTTGTTGAGTAGTATTCGTCAATCTCATCTGTACTCGACTCGTCAATCGTGAAGCAAACGTACACATATCCGTCGCCATCGATGTAGCAGTCTCCATCAGCTACATCACTGCCGGATGGCGTGCCAAGGTCGTTTGTCGCAACAACCGTCGTAGTTGACCATCCGCTCGAGTAGTACATGCAGATGATTTCGTTCGTTGTGCCAGAATCCGTTAACTTGGCAAAGATATAGGGCTTGTTGCCGTCTGCTACGACGCCGACGATGTAGCAATGATCCCATCCGTCTCCAGATGAGTCATAGATGCGATATGCTGCCGTTGTGCTGTCCATCGGAAGCGTGATCGACGTGCCGTTTGCTGTCTTCCACGCACTTGTTGCGTCTGTGATGTTGTCACAGTAGGCGTAATAGAGGTCTTGTGAATCGCCAGACGTGCTCCTGTAGCTCCAGGCAAAATGAAGCCGCCCGTTTTCATCAAACCAGTAATCGAAGTATGCCTTCTCCGCGGAGTCTGCCGTGTCCTGGTAGATGGTCTGGTCGTTGCTCCACGTCGCCCCGTTATCTGTGGAGAGAATGCGATGCACTTCAGCATACGTTTCCTCTGCTCGGTAGAGCATGACAAGCGTTCCGTCAGAATGAAGGAACGTGTTTGGATACTGCGCCTTGCTGGGAGAGGCCACCGTCACCGCAGATCCCCAATTCGTGATGATCTCGGGATACGTCGAGCGGTACATATAGATCACGTCGTCCGACTCGTCATTGTCGCCAGTGAAGACGCAGATATGACCATCCTCATTAACACACAGGGTTGGGGAGTGATGCGCGTTAGACGCAAAGGCGTTCGCGATCTTCACAGGATCTGCCCACAAACCAAGGGCGTGATCGTAGAACGAGATTTCAATGTCTGCGTTCGTGTAATCCAGCCAGGTGAAGTATGTTCGTCCGTTGTAGTATTCTGCGCGGTTGTTGTAGAGCCAGAGGTTCATCCCGCTCATGTCAGTGCGATCGGACGTCGTGATTGACTCTTGAATTCCGCTGTATGCACACTCCATCGCAGAACTGAATACCGTCGCCGAAGCATACCCCGTGGCATCCTTCACATACGTCGTATTCGATGGTTGTTGCCGATCGTAGTAGAGATAGAGGGTTGTTGTCTCAGATGAAGAGAACGTCAGGTCTGACTTCGACACAAGCAGCATCGCGTATTCGTTGGCATCATCCCACTCCACAACGATCACGTTGATCTGCGTCGTGCCATCAGACTTCGTGACAGCAATGCGCAGCCTGTTCTCGTCACACCTCAGATGATCGAAGACCGGCGTTGCGTCAACGTTGGTGATACCTGATGACGAGGAGATTTCAATGGGCAATGGAAAGTGGGTCTGGTTCGCATCAATGTTCGAGTTCGATACTTGTAGCGCGATTCGATGCGCCCACGTTCCAAGACTTGCCATAGCCTACCCCTGCGCAATCAGCGCGTCTACAATCTCCGTGTCGGAGCATTCACCCCGAAGCCGTTTCACCTTGTCCGTCAAGCTCGCAAGCGTCTTCTCCCGCATCGACATCAGTTGCCGGTTGATCGAGTACAGATCTACCTCAACGAAGTGGTGCATCTGGAGGTCGAAGTCAACCCACACCTCGAATCCCATCTCCCGCGCAACGTCCTCGAACTTGAATTCCGGCGAGATGAAGTAGGTGCCGTCAACGGCCAGATCGGTTCCGCATTTCGGGCAGACGTCTACATCTCTTGCCAAGTGATCGATCCACCCACAGGCGCACTGCGCCGTCTCCGTATACTCAAATGTCCCGACGGGGATAGCTTCCATCACTTCGCGCTTGATCAAGACGCCAGAGAACCCGCAACGGTCAACGCGCTGCAATCCGCCATCGTTGACGTAGTGGAAGACGTCACCCGACTGCCGACATGCCACCGGAAGCGGTCCTACTTTCTCGTCCCACTTCGGAGCAACGCAGCTCACAATGTCCTTGTCGTGCTCAAGCAGTCTCTGTAGCGCCCCAGCAGGCGGCATTTCGTCCGAATTGACAACAAAGGCATGAGAACAGTCCGACGCGATGAATCGCCGATGAAGCTCGTTGAACGCCTTCTCAAGCGGCGAGACGTGATACGTCTTGAACTCGACAATCGGCACACTCGCCGCGGTAATCGTCAGCCAGTCATGCAGCGCAGCATGGATTGTTCCCATGTTTGGTAGCAGAATCGCTATCACTCGCCAACCCCCTCAGAACGTCGATGATCTCCTGCGTGTCGCCCTTGCCGTCTTTCAGCATGGACAGCAGCTTGATAACAACATCCGCGTGTTTTCCCTGGATTACCAGTTCAATCGGCCCGTTTGGTAATTCGGAAGGCGGCAGATTGATCCCCGCATGGAAGTCAACCGCCGCCTCCGCATCCCTGATCCTTGTGGACTGGGCGCGTAGTCCAGGGGTGAGCTTCAGTTTGCACTCAGCCCACTTGATCACTACGCACCTGCTGCAATGGATACCGAGATGTTCCCGATTGCGAACTTGAGCTGGTCTCCGTCGTCAATCTGCTTCGATGCTGTCAGCGAGCCGTAAGCCACGTCCACCGTCTCGCCTTGCGTCGAGCAGGTGTTGACGCCCAAGTGGGTAATCGTTCCCCAGTTCCCACCGCTCGCCGCGTCAAATTCCAGTGCGCTCGTATTGGAGATAGATCGCGCCGTCGCGTCTGTCGCGCACGTGATCTCCTTGCGAGCGTAGCAGTAGGAATCCGCCACTTCGCACGTTGCAGACCCAGCGTCGCCAGGATCTGCCAGATGCAACGAGCCGTAGATCGTCGCCGTCTTGAACTCTGCCGTGAGGATAGAGTTCGCCTTCGCTGTTACGAATGAGCTTGCCATAATCGCTCACCCCCTAAGTTTTGAGTTGTTTCACCATGAGCGTAAAGCCCGTTATGGTGCCTGAATTGACAACCATCGTGATCGTCGGCGGCGTCTTGAAGTCGCCCGCGTTCTCGATCGTCTCTTCTTGTCCGCTAGCAGTAATCGTGAATGAGTCCGTATCCTCCGCGCCGTAGGCGTAGGGATCCGAGCAGAGCATAGGCAGCGTGAATTCCCCAACAGTGCCGCGAATGAGCCGATCTACTGGAATTCCCCCGGCATATCGCGCCGTATACGTGTAGTTGGGCTCTTTGTCGAACACGAGTGTCGTATCCTTCGGCCGTCCATCGTCGTCAAGCAGAAGATCCGAGACGTCGCGGATAAGTGCTTGAAGCCCAGCCCGTGTCGTTGCGTCAACGATGGCAAAGCGAAGATTGATCACACGCGGCCCGATACTCCCTGTGAACTCATGCCTGCCAGCCCGCCCCGGCACTTCAACGAATCGCTGTCGTGGCTCGGGAAGGATCGGCTCGTCATAATCCGGCAACAGGACAAGGCCCAGTGCAGTGTCAGCAATCCCGCCGATGGTCACTCGTGCAATCTCGCTCACATCCGCCTCCCCTCTGCGCCTCGAGACCTTGAACGTTGAAGCGAGTAAAGCTGTTCGGCCAGCTCGTTCACTCTTGCGCTTGAGTCCATCTTCACGTTGTCAAGGTAGAACTGATTCACGATCTCGCCGCCAACCGACTGCGGCATATTCGCAGCAATCCCACGCCCGATATTTCCAAGCACATCAGGACTAAGAGGGATAAACGCCTCTGCAACCCCGCCCTCAGCAATCAACTGGGGAGGGAGCACTGTTGGCCGGTCAAAGACGCCGCCATGCTCAAACCCGGCAATCTGCAAACCAGCAGCGCCCGCGGCATACGCGGCGGCTTCACCATACTTCGGACCAGCAAGCGGATTCAGACCAATCGTCATTGCAATGGCCTCGGCAAGCGCAGCAGCGGCTTTGAGAAGCAGCTCCTCTTTGATGGCCTTGAGAACGTCGCGCACGGAGTCCTTCAGGATCTCCCAGATGGACTTCTTCTGCTTCTTGTACAGCTCCTCTTCCTCGGCAAGGCGCGACTCCTGCTGTTCCATCAGTTCCTTCTCGCGCGCATCAAACTCATCAATAAGCGCGATGCGTTGCGCCGTGTAGTCGTTTTGCGAGATCAGACCTGTATCGAGATTTGATTGCAGAGCCTCAAGCGATTCATCGAGTGCCTTCTTCTCTTCCTCTAGAGTTGTTGTTGTGTCTTCGCGAATTTGCTCTTTCGCTTCCTTGTGGGCGTCCGCTTGCGCCATCATCCCTCGGATTGTTCCGAGTGTGATGTCAGCAATTGCGTTCCCAATTGCGTCTCGTGTGTTCTCCCACATCTCCGCAAGAGACTCGCTGAGATCGGCTGTCCCATCTTTCAGGCATTGCCAGAATCGCTCCCATGCTGTAAGTGTTTCATCTTCTGGGAGCACGAGATCAGGAATACCCGCAGATCCACCAACCGTTGACCCTAGCATGTTGCTTTCGCCTGTTAGCGTTCCTGCTGTGATTCCAGTTCCAGCCTCTCTTCCAGCAGCCTGACCAAATGACTCAGCAAAAGCCCCTCCGAGATCTCGCCCCTTTTTCTTCAGATCTTCAACTGTCAGGATCTCGTCAAATGCGCTTGTGATGTCTTCCTTGCTTGCTCGCAGGCCGGCTGCGATCTCCTCTCCCGCGCTTTTGCCAAATCCAAACCATCCCTTCACTTTTTCCCAAGCCCCGCCAACGGCCTTGCCAACATCTTTGAAGAACCCAACAACGTCATCCCAATACACAATGAGCGCAGCAATGGCAGCAGATACAGCTCCGATCGCAAGGCTAATCGGATTCAGATGTGCCAGGAGGGATGCAAGCCCAAGAGCCGCAATCCCAGTGCCAATCACGGTGAGCGCCGTGCTGAGCCCTTCCTTGTGTTCGAGGATCCACCCGAATGTCTTTGCCAACCCTTCGGCCATTCCTGTTAGAAGCTCTGAGATCTCTGGCGTATTTGACCTCATCCACGAAACGAACTCATCAAGCGTCGGCATCAGCGCATCGCCTACGTCGATCATGATGTCGTGGAAGTTGTTCTTGAGCGTTTGCACGCGATTCGAGAATGTATCCGACGCGACGTTGTACTCATTCTGCAATGACGTTGCGTTTTCAAATTCCGCATTCGCCATCCGAACGGCTTCCTCTACACCTTCCCAGTTTGTACCAAGTGCCTGGAGCCGGGACGCGCTCTCGCCAAGGATGCCTGTAAGCTCCTCTGCTTTCGTCCCGCCTTCATTCATGGCAAGCGCAAGTTCCTTGAACAGCGTCATCGGGTCTTCGTCGCGCAGATTCCGGAACTCCTCAACCGTGATCCCGAGAACGTTTGCAAGCTCCTTCATCTTCTCTGGATTCTTCAGCTTCTCAGCAACAGTACGCAGCGCAGTTCCTGCACGCATCGAGGATTCGGATACTTCATTCATTGCGGCATTCAGCGCAACAACTTCGTCCGTCCCGAGATTCAGCCCCTTCAATGCAGCAGACGATCGCAGCATCCCGTCTACGATCTCGCTGGATGACGTTGCCATATTGTTTGACAGTTCGTTGATAGCAGATCCAAGTTCGTCTACTTGTTCGATGTCCTCGCCAAGCAACTTGAGAAGCCGCGCAAAGTCCGTTCCTGCTTCCTCCGCCATGATGTCAGTGGCTACGGAGATCTGCGCAACTGTCTCAGTGAACGCAAGGATGTTGTCAACGCCCTCAACTCCAAGCCGTCCAGCGTCAGCGGCAATGCCCATCAGAGCTTCATGGGCAATTGGCATATCCTTGGACATCTGGCGAATATTTGCGGCAACAGATCCCGCCGTTTCAGGATCCGTCACCTTGGCGAGTTCTGTCATGGAAGTCTCGAAGTCAGCAGCAGCCTTGACGCCGCCAACCATGGCAGCCGTGAGACCGGCGACGGCAACCGTCGCACCGCGCTTCAGCCATTTCTCGGCGGACTTGCCAGCCTTCTCAAAACCCTGCTGGAGCTTGCCGGACTGTTTCTCCGCCTCATTGACGGTATCCTTCAAGTCCTTCAAGGCTTGATCTTTGTTCAGGCTGATCGTTCCAAACAGTTTGAAGACTTCCACTATTCGCCCCTCGCCCTCTTCATGATCCGCTCGATCTTGTCCTTGTCTGGCAGCTCAAGCAGCTTCGGCTCGCTGAATCCCATCTTTGCCGCCCACTCGTCAAACGGAATCACTTGAGTCTTTCCGCTTGACGTTTCCTTCATTGGCGGATTCGATCGCCAACTCCAGAACGCATCCCATCGACGCTCGTTCTTCTTGGCCTCCGCAGTCACGCGCAATAACTGAAGAAGCCGCGAGTATGGCAGTGCTAGGATTTCTTCGTCCGTCCACCCGTACCTTTCTTGGATGCGATCGATTCCGCGCTCAAACGCTTCGTCAGATTCTTCAGGGCTGGACCTTTTAGCATCCGCCTGAACTTGTCGAAAAAAGACACCACGTCATCGTGTGCGATGACAGCTTCAATGACGTCAACAAGGGCGTCGAGCGGGAACGTCTCAGGATCGCGGATTGTCCCGCCGTTCGATGGGGCAACCCATGCTACTTCCTCTTGCCCATTCTCCAGACGTTGCGCATTCCTGCGGTCGTGCTCTTCTCTGAGCTTCGCCATGCGTTTGTCTGAGATGCCTGCGTCAATCCCAATCACGCTCGCAAGCAGCTCAACGACCTCATCAAACGCAATCGCACACGCATCGAGAAGGAACGTTCCCAATAGCGTCGGGTCGCTGATCGATTGCAGCATTGCTGCTCGCGCAGTAAGCGATGAATACGCGGCGTAGATCTTGGCAAGATGGCCAATCTGCTGAAGCCCGAGTTTCCGTACCCGATATCCGTTTCCGGCAATGTCAAGCACCGGCATCTCACGAACCATCGGGGCCGCGCCCTTGTCAGTCATATTCCCTCCTAGGTGTTGTACGGATGCAGCCAGCGCCAAGGCTCTGTCGTCTCAGACCCGGCCGCAAAGTGCGCTTCCCACGTAATTGGGAAAACGATCTCTTCCTGCCCCGTCGGGATGCCCAGCGTGAAGCCGCCCATCGGGAGTGCGTTGTCCAGAATCAGGATTGCGCCATCGGTTGCATCGCTCGTTGACTCGAAGACGATCGCAATGTTCGTCAGGTAGTCAGCCGATGCAATCACCGTGTCGCCGGTCGTCAGGCTGAAGTCTCCATCGCTCGGCGTTCCCGAGTAGGAGTAGTCGGCCGTCACAGCAGAACCGCTAGATGGCGCAGATGCGAACGAAAGACTCGTCCCGCTCACCGTGGAGCCGCTCGACTGGAGCGTGCTGTCAACGAATACAGCGTCAGACAACCCGTCCGAAGAGTTGTTAAGCTCGAAGATTGTCGTTGTCCCATCGCCCGTTCCAACCGCTTCAGCAGAAGCAAACGCCCTTTGCGCAGCGCCTGCGATGAACTTCACGAGGTTGTCTTTCGTGACCTCGAGCATGTTCAGCTCGAGCGATGCGTCAACTGCCTCGATGAAGCCAAGATCCTTGATCTTGCCAACTGCGCCGTCGGGCATGATGTATCGCTTCGTGCGATTGACCGTCGCCGTGCCGCCGCCAAGGACCGCGCCGAGCTCAGTCCCCGTTCCATTCTGGTAGTTCGCATACACAATCCCCGGACCCAATACAATCCGATCGGGTGTGCTGCTAGTGATTCCCTCTTTCCTTGCCATGATCTCACCTCTTCGCTGCCCAGTTGACCCGGTTCAGCATTGCGTTGATATTCTTCGTCTCTAGCCGCTGGTAATGTCGGCACAGCATGTCGTAGTCCATCCACAGCCGATACCCAGCCGCCCTCACCTTTTCACAGAAGTCAAAGTCGCATGTCATTCCCTCTTCGCCGAACTCGCCGTCGTATACGGTTTGAAATGCAGGCCGTTCAACCCTTTCCATCACCTCTCGCCGCACGAGACAACACGAGATAGACCCTGTGTGAATCTCCGTCAGGCCAATCGAGTTCTCGTGCAGATACCCGCCGACGTCGTCATGCCATCGGAATCCAAGCGGAACAAGATGAGGCTGTTTCGCTGCGTCAAGCTGGATCGTCTGGACACACGCGCTCACGATGTCCTTTGTCCGCAGGTGGTAGCAGAGCTTGTCAAGATATGCCGTCTGCGGAACCGTTCGCTCGTCAAGCATGAACAGCGCGTCACAATCGGACTGGAGGAATGCTTGATGGATCACATTCCGAGCCCTCGATCCAGGGACAACGCCCTCCGGCAGATACACCTCAATGTCAAGCGTCGGATCCGACTTCCAGTGGAGCAGGTTCCAGACATTGCCGGTTGCAATCTCGCCAAGGTTCGGAATCGCGCAGAAGATCTTCATGACACCAGTCCAATCAATCTCTTGCTCATGTAGTGAATCGTCCACATCGTCGAGTAGTGCCAGACGAGGTTATTGTCCGAAGGAACGAATCCAGACCCCTTCGGGTTGAACAGCATCCGCCCCGCTCCAATCTCCGAGTCGCCGGTTGTTATCCGCCAGTTCTCCAACAGCACGCGAATCCGCTCGATGATCGTGTCCACAGTTGCCGAGTCCGCGCCGTAGTGCCACAGATCGAGCCAGTAGGTTGACTGGGAGTGGTCGTAGGCTGCCGACTCCATCCGATGAACGAGGTAAGGCATATCTGGATCAGCAGGAGCCATCACCCGATACAGCCGAACTGACCCGCCCATTGCAGCCTTGAGCGCCGTGTCAGCCGTTAGCCGGTTGTAGATCGCCGTGATGATTGCTTGTCCAGTCTCTACCGCCATCTATGCCCTCACCTTCCACGCTATCCACATCGCCAGCGCGTATACGCAAACACAAGCCAACGCGTCTAGAACCATCGCTTGCTCAACTCCGCGAGCATTGCCGGTCTTGCTTGCTCGAGAGATGGCTTCAGCCACTCACGTCCGCCCTGTTGCGGTGGCTTCTTCTCCAGATAAAGCCCGTGCTCAACGTCCGTTCCTACCTGATACCCGTCGCCCTCTGGCCGTATACGCACATTTGATCGAAGCTGCCCAGTCTGCACGGCTGGGAACTCACCAGGGGCAGACGCCGTATACGTCACGCTCGTCCCCGGCACTTTGTACTGTCGCCCCGATCGCGCCCCGGTCAGATTCTTCACCGTCTGATTACGCCCAACGTCCGCCGCTGATCTCAATGCCTTCTGAGACTCGGCGACTACTTTCGCAAGCGCCATGGGTAGGTTTGAAACAAACGCGCTAGGCATTCGCTGTCTCCTCTGTATCCTCTTCAACCAGCACCGTCGTCACGCGACCCTCTCCGTCAACGTTGATCGGGGTTGACCTTGGCCAGTAGATCTTCAGGTTGTTCGGATGGCCGTTTGTCACCCACACGAATCTCGTATTGCCCAGTGAGATCGACGGCTCGTCGTTGAACCGAAACTCCCACATCAGCTTGTCGTCAAAAGGAATCTGGTAGCGATTCACCGCTTGTGCAGGAGAAATGACTACCGCCTCTGCCCATCTCGTCTCGGTAGAACTCGAAGACCACGCCCCAGTCGGAGACGTGGCAGTCGCCGTTCGGCTTCCTGTCTCAATGCGTATACGCTGGTCAAACATCACGCCCCCGGAGCCAAGCGATACGGAGCAAGCAGGTCGTAGTTGTCCACAAGCCCCGCTTCTTCGGACTTCATCGACAGCCACATCTTTGTACCTTGGCCTGTCACCGTCTCTTGGATCAGTGCGCCCCGGTTTTTGAAGTGGCGATAGATGTACTGATAGATCCACTGATTCACCGCAGCAGGCAGACTCATAGCCGTCCTAACCTGCCTTACGAGAAGGGTTGTCTTGCTTGAACTCGAGACGTAAACCTCACCATGACCGGGATACCGCCGCGATAGCGTAATCGTCGCGCCATCGACAGACGCGGATACTCCATCCACCCCGACAGCCCCATAAGAGCCGCCGAGAGTGGTGGAGTTGATTAGCGCAGCCAGATTCGTCGCGGTGTCACCATCGGTATCACCAACAGCAAACTCACGCTCGTCTTCGTCTCGCGCAGCAGCCGCCTTGTAGGTGGCAAGATCGTTCGAGTGGACGGATAGCGAACCCGATCCACTCGCCGTCAAGTAGCGTTCGGGGATCTCGGTTCCAGACAACTCAGGCAGCTTGCCAATGCCAACCGTCACGGTATCGCCAACGGCGACACTCGCGCACACGATCGTCGGCCTCAACTCCTCGAACGGGTTGTTCAGGTATGTGTCAGCCTTGACTACCGCTGCATCGAACAGAGCCTCCAAGAGCGTGTCGTGGTCGGTTCCGTCAATGAAACAGTAAGACTTGATCTTGGCTTTCTCATCGGCAAATGTGAGTGTGTCTGCAACCTTGCCCATGCTACTCCTCTTTGCTCTCGGTAATCGTGGATGTCGTGGTTCTGATATCATCACAGTCAATCCACGCAAAAGGAACATTGACGGGCGGATACCAAGGCATCCACCAGCACGGACAACAAGGACACATCGCGCGGATGGATTTGATCTTTGATTCCAGCTCTTGCAGCTTCGCAATAGCTTCGTCAATGCCATCTAGCTCAATCCGACAGGTTGCCTTCCCGATATCCATGCTACTCCTCTACTTCCGGTTCCTTTGCCTTGTTCTCAGGCGCAACCTTTGCCATGTTCTTTGGCGCAGCCTTCGCCCGTTTCGGAGCGGCCACAACGAACTCTGCTTGATGGGCTTTCACCCAAGCATGAGCGGTGAGGTAGTCAGCTTCGACTACCTCTCCCGCATTGTGGTCGTATGTGTCCACTAGCAGACGAACCTTGTGCTTCTTGCTGTACTCAGACATCAGTCGTCCAAGATCACGTAGACGTACCACGTCGAGGACGCCAGATTGACAGGCGCACCCGTCTCGTTCGCAAGAACAACCGTCACCGTATCGGCGGCAGTCACCGTGCAGGAAACGAGCAGATCCGTTACGTCAACACCAGCACCAGCGAACGCAGCATCGCCAAGAGCCGCACCTGTTACGGTGAAGTCCTTGGCCTCCTGTGCGCCATCTGCCAACTCTGCCGGATCCCACGTCGCGCCAGTTCCCGTCATCGTCAGCTTCGCCGCGCCAACCGTTACCGTGTCCTCAAAGATCGTGTCGCCGGTGATGCGCCCTTGGTCCGTTCCGTTTTCGTCGTATTCGATCGTCCAGTCATCACCGTCACCCAATGAGATGAGCGTGTCATCCATAATGGACAGCGTGATGTCCTCAAACTCGACGGTATCTGCAGATCCGTCGAACAGAACGTAGTCTCCGGAAGTCTCGCCGAACCACTGAACGTCAACATCAGTGTCGTCAACACCAAACGTCATTCCGGTAACGACGCGAACATATGTAGCCGATCCGCCAGCGTTGATTGAAGGCACGTCGTCTCCCGCCCACTCAAGAGATACCCAGCTATCCCCGTCGTCGTCTTCGATGAAGAAGAACGGAGCGGTATAGCCGTTGAAGTAGCCGAAGTCGGCGTCTGCTGTCACCAGACCGAAGCCCGGAACGTCTGTTGCACCGCCTGCTGGCATATCGATGATCAGGCAGTTCGCGTTGGCGTCTGCCGTTGTCCACTCAAAGTCAACAGGGTCACTCGTGCCAAAGCTGAAGTCGGTATCGTCGTTGAGCGTGTAGCCGGAAATGCCAGGAATCGTGATCGTAGATGCAACACCGCCGACCTCGATCTCCGGGTTATCGTCAGATGCCCACGTCAGAGCAACGTAAGAGTCACGATCCGCGTCCATCAAGAAGATGCCAGGGAACGTCTCGCCGTTGAACAGCCCAAGGTCAACATCGTCAAGCCCAATCCCCACACCGAGCACAGGCACGTTCACAGACCCGCCAGTAGGAAGCTCGATCGCGAGATAGTTCGCGTTCGCGTCGCCGTCTTCCCATACCAGGTTCGCATCGTCACCCGTTCCAAAGACAAGCTCGTTCCCATCGTCGAAGTGCAGCTCGTGGCCGTCGTCGTCAGGGTCGAAGCGTGTCTGGATGTCACCAAAGGCCAGGATCCCCGCGAAGAGGATCGCCAGCCCCACAAACACGTAAATGTGTAGTTTCTTCTTCATTGTCGCCCCCTACGGATGCTGGAGAATCCGAGCTGCTTCATCTCGGATGATTCCGCCCGTATTCCTGAACTTGAACAGGAAGCCAACAAGCCCCGCCGTCGCCTGGACTTCAACCAACCGCTGCATCGTCATTCCCATGCGATCGAGAATCCTGTAGCAGCTTCGCACGTCACCAAACCACACGGAATCGTTGCCAGTTCCGACTTGGCTGATGTTGGTTGACGTATAGAGGCTGTGACCCCAAATCGTGTTGGGATTGCCTGCAGTGACTGCCGGCTGCCACACAAAGTCGCCAGTTCCTGCACCACCGCCGCCGTCGCCGCGAATCTTCATCACAGCGAGCTCGGTGAATGGGTGCATGAAGTAGACGCCATTGCGTCGGTAGACATCCTTCAACGGCGTTGAGCTCGAGTCCTCGTAGCCATACGTCACGTCGATCAGGTCTTCAAACGTGATCGATGATGCGTTGGCTGCCTCAACCGCCGTGATCGTCGAAGAGTCAATCAGCCCCTCCGGTTCAAAGCTCGCATGGCCTGAACCCGTCAGGAACTTCTCGTCTTCCGTCTCGCGCTTCGCTCGCGCAAACGACTGGATGATGAACTGCTGCAGGTTGACGTCAGAGTCCATCAACTCATTCACACCGAGCCAGGTAAGCCCATACCCATCCTCGATGTACTGATAGTGCTCAGTCGGCGTCGTGTCCGAAGTGGAAACAGATCCGCCCAACTCAAGAGCCTCACCGTAGGAAACCGAGAACTGCGTCATCTTCCGGTATCGCTCGCGGTCCACACCAACAGTTCGGACGGTGGCCAACGGGCGCACAATGCTCGTCTCTTCAACCGACTGGATGATTGCTCGATCCAGCGATTCAGGAACGAGAATCTGCCCCGTCGTGTTCTCAACAAGCGCACGCGCCTGCTCTGGTTGCATCGAACGCCATTGCCCACGCTCGGTAGGGATCGAGTAGCGCCGACCATCCGGATACAGCTTCCCTCGTTCCTCTTCCGTCAGCTTGTCTCCTGCGCCCGCTGCGTAGCGCAGCTGCTTGAAGAACAACGAAAGCTCCTCGTCACGATCCACTGCCTTCTGCTCTTCGTTCGACAGCCTAGGCGCGTGGAATTCCTCGTTCAGCTTGCGCTGCTGCTCAGACAACTCGCCAATGCGAGTCTCAAGTTTCTCAATGCTGGCCTGCGTCTCGGACAGACCCTCGCCAAACTCCTCGCGCTCCTGCTCGAGTTTCCCCTGGAGGTCTCGAAGCTCTTTCACGCGAAGGTTCAACTCTTCCATTACAGGTTTGAATTCCTGCTGGACTTGTACGACAGAACTCATCTCTGCCATTCCCCTCACCTCGTTTCAACTAATGTCTTGTCGAGCTTTGCGCGGTATGCGCGTAGCTCATCCAGAAGCGAGTGCTCTTGCGGTTCGCTTCCTTCGGATGGCGAGTCCGAAACGAGAAGGGTGGACAGCGCCGAGCCTTCTTTCGTCAGGAGTGCCGTTAGTTCCTTCAGTTGCCCGCGCGTCTCTGCCATAAAGTCGGCAAACTCGTCCGGAGGTCCGTCGCCGTCCTCCGGTCCAAGCAGAGTGCGCAGCTCTGCCATCGCCGCACGCAAGTCATCCTCTGCGCCCTTGCGAATGGCCGCGTTCATCCTCTGCAATCCGCCGCACGCAGCACGAACGTCAACGACCAAGGCTTGATCGTTGGCCGCGAAGTTGCGCGTGATCAGCGAGTCTTCCCACAGACTGACTTCCCTGTAGTGCGGAACGTCGTCTTGCTTGTATTCATCCTTGACGTCAAACCCGATCGACATGCGATCGATGTACCCCTTCTTCATGCCGCTGTGGGTCATTCGCCCATCTGGGATGTCCAGGTCTATCGTTCCGCGAACCAGCAAGCCCTTTGAATCCTCTTCGGCAAGCGTCATGCCAATGGGCCTTGTTGGGTCATGGAAGAACAGAAGCGGAAACGCCCCGTCGTTGTGATCAATCGTCCGCTTGAATGCGCCCTTGTCGATAACTGTCCCGTATGAATCCACATTCCCGAAGACGGATGCGTAAGCGGTAAACGTTCCCTCGTCGCCCGTCTCGCGCACCTGCATCTTGTAAGCTCGTACTAGCATCTCGTCACCCCGCCCTATACATCTCGGTGCATCTGCAATTGATGTCGTCCGTCCCGTCGCCGGGATACATCGCACCGTTTGGATATGCTTCGTCGAATCGAATCCAACCCGCCGCCGTGTTGCCTGCGTGGGAATCCCTCACCCGCTCGTCGCCGGAATCGAGCCAGTGCTTCTCCTGCGCTACGCCTGATTGCTTCGCGGACTCGTGCATCGCGTACCCCGCCGCCGCGTGGACTTCCGTGCGGGCAATCATTACTGATCTGTATACGCTCGCGTTCTCCATCGACTCGCGGACCTGTCGCGCGATCTTTGTGATGGACAGCCCGTCGTTGACCCCAGAGAGAACAACCTTGCGGATGGCATCCTTCGTGGTCGTTTGAATGAGCGTCACTTGCTCCGCCGTCCGTCTCGTCACGAAGTCTTGGATGTGGTCCGTCCACGGATCGAAGTCACCGTCTGCGCGCCCCGTGAGTTGGGTGTTCACAATGAGCCCGAAGTCCTCGATGATCGCCCTGTATACGGCGTAGAGAAGCCGCTCCCACGCCTCGCGGTTCGCGTCAATCAGGTATTCCACGTCGAGCGTTCCGCCTTCAATGGCTTTGACGACAGTGCCACGTTCCGCCGCAAACAGATCCTTCGCCTTCTCGGCTACCCCACGTTCCCACCCCTGCTTGCGGCGGTCGGTAGCTCTCCAATACGCAGCTCGATGGTCGTCAGGCAGCTTTGAACGGCTTTCAGTTACAGGTGATGCGCCAACGGGCAACGTCATTGAGGAGATGTAGCCTGTGTCGCCACCAGGTTGCGGACCGAATCCAAGATCCATCTCGCGATCGATCACGTCCCAAGGAACGCCCATCGCCCATACCTTGTTCGCGGCCTCAATCAGTTCCTTGCGCTGTTCCTGCACTGCCGGCGTATCGGTCAGGTCGTAGTCCAAATACAGATCCCCGACCGCCGCCGGATATGCCGTCCCAAAGGCATCGCTAAAGCGGTGATTCAATACACCGCGCATCTCTCTCAATCGAGTGGTCACCGGCCCATTCCACTTCTCGCGAATGGCCCATCGTTTGTTCTCGTATGTGGATTCAGCGCCCATCGCCTCGGGTAGCACGTGGAACGCCTTGTAGATACCGTTCTCGTAGGTGACGAAACTGTTCAGGTAGTCCAGCTCAACCGGAGTGAACTCAAAGTGCTGGAAACTCGCAGCAAATGGATTGACAAGGTACTGACCGCGATTCTTCCCCGTCGTCTGTGCCTTGATCGACTTGACCCAGCTACTAAGCTGCTCTTCGCTCAACGGCGGAACTGATCCGTCTGGGTTGAACATACCACCAGGCCGGCCGAGGTTGTTCACAAGCGCCTTGTTCGATCCAATCCCTGCGTTTGACGTGTCTATCAGATGCGCAGCCGCTTGAAGCGGAGCCATTCCCAGATGGTCGTTGCCAGGATCGAAGAACTTGAAGTGCAGGATGTCTTCCGGCTTGAAGTAGTCCGGCGCACCATCCACGGTGTACTCCCACCTGGCGACGTATCCCTTCTTGTCAGGGATGGGCTTCATCCTGTCCGGTCGCAACTTCCATACCTGCACGCTGTCGCCGGCTTGACTCACAAGCCCGTAAGCATTGCCGGAAAGGGACTTGTATGTGTCCCATGCCTCCATCAGCGCACCCCACGTCTCCTGCCCGTTTGGTCGCCGGATGAACTCAGCCAGCGGGTGAGTATCAACAACCTCCGCACCGTCAGTCGTCCGGCGATAGAGATTCCACGGAACGGAGCGTATACACGAAGCTAGATCGGAGGTCACCGCGTAGAGCGCATAGTGGGCTTTGTAGCCGTCCTTGATCGCACGTTCGGTTGACCAGTCAGACCATAACGGCATACCGGAAACCGAGCCGCCATCAACGCGAGGAGCCGACGGAGCGTAAGAGCTTCGTCGGACTGCCCATCGTGCGATCGCGTCAATTGCGGATTGACCTACCCCCATTACACCCCCGAAGCAAAAGAAAAAACCGCCTGCGGTTAGCAGACGGTCAGACATGCGCGTCGCGCGCATTCTAGTCTCAATCAGAAGTATACGACTAAGTCGGGATCAAAGTCAAGGGCGGTTAGGGGTTACGGAAAGAGCGTCATCTGTCCGTGTTCAGGTGCGCCATGGTCGTTTGAGGCGATTTGCGACCCCTTAGAATCGATTCCGCATTCCATGGAATGCTTCAATAGGATGTGGTTGCGATCGTGCGCCAATACCTCGAAAGTCTTGTCCACAAGGCGGAATTGCTCTGCGATCTCCTTGGGGAAGGTGCAGACGTACTCGACGACATCAGGCTTTCCCTTCCTCTTCCTCGTCACTTTGCGGATGCGCAGGGTTGGCATTTCCATGGAATAATACGAGAAACCAGCGGTGCAGCGCACCCACTCTCCCTATCCAAGCCTGCGCCTTACGTCCAACGCGAACTGGCTGTAGCCGTCCAGCCGTATAGCGATAGTCGGGAACTCGAATACTGTGAACTCCGCTCCACGTTCGGGGCGTATTGAGATCCAGCGACCATCAACGAGCGTCGGATTATCCCATTCTCGAGCACTAAGTCTGTATGTCCCCATTCAATCCTCGCTTCCCTTTGGTTCACGCTTCACCGTCTCCTCGAACCCGGACACCTCAACTTGCCAGCGACCTCCACCCATCGGAGTCCACCGCAAGAGAGATCCGCCCTTCATCCCCATCTCGTCACGAACGAATGCAGGGAACACGCCCCAACAGGTTCCGTCAGGGCGTTGCTGGACTTTGGTTTCGTTGGCTTTGGGGTTCATCATTCGTCCTGATCCTCGGGCACAAAGTCCGGGTGATACTGGAGCACCATGTTCAGAGTGCCAACATCGGGGATGTTATGAAAACCACGAGCGGGCCATCCGCATGTGGCACAAGCGCCTTCGCCATTCCGCAGCCCCCATTGGAATCCGCTCCCAAGCATCTGGGCAGCAAACCCTGTTTGGACTGTTCCGCATTTCAGACACTTCATATCCTCTGTCGGCTGCGCAAATGCGCCTAGATACTTGTCTAGCGCTTCCAGCGTGGCGGCGATCTCATCAGGTTCGCCTGCCGTTGCTCTGATCTTCAATCCTTCAGCCGTGCATCGTGCGACACTTGCCATCGCCTCTGTGTTGCTCATCCTTCCTCCTTATGCGCTGTTGTATAACCCACCTTAGCATACTCCGCAGCAGAAGTCAAGCAGGCATTCCATGGAATGCGCGAAAACGCAGTAGTGGACTGAATCCGTCCCGTTCACGCTTTCGCATCGTTAGAACTCTTTTGTTGCGAGTCGCAACACCTGTACGGTGAACAAACCCGTACGCGCAGCGCGTACACCATCATTCCCCGTTCGTCCACATTCTGTGTCCGGTTCATCTTTCTCCTCGTACCGCGCCGTTCTTGCCTTCGTCCTGTTCGATCAACTCATGATTGTTCCATCTCCAGCCAACCCACTCAGCAATCGCTCGCTCTTTATCGCTCATTCGCCCTCCTTCTCGCATCGACACCAGCCCATCTTGAACGCCCTATTCAGAGCGTCTAGGAACTCATGCGCTGTCTCTGGCATGGTATCTGGATAGGTGATCTCGCCATCAGTAGAGAAGAGAATGACCTCGCCAGACTGAAGATAGAAGGCTAGGTCGAGCGGCTCATCATGTGAACCAAACTCCACTGTCGGATCCCACTCGATAGTGAGGAATACCTCATCCTCTTCGGCAAAAGCAAGATCGTCCGAGTACTCTATGTCTCCGATGTCGATTCCAGTGTCCGTTATCGTGAATTCTTCCTCTGCCACCATAGGATCCGAGAACAGCCGTTGTGGAAGTACGCCCATAAAAACAGATGACACTGCCAGGACAATAAATATCACGGACAAAACAACGCTGATGACTACTCTCTTTCCATCCCTCATTCTTCGCCTCCAAACATCGAAATCTGCCCCTTCGGATGATGTAGCCCTATCCAGCAGAGAAGATCTCCGATAGCCTCTCGCAGCCTAGTCACATTTCCTCCCTCGCGATGCTCGCATTCCCTCCCAGCGATGCGCCCATGGTTAGGTAGTAGTTGTGCGTCACCACGCTATGTCCGTCTGTCGCAGTAACCCCAATCTTGTAGCTCGTCTGTGGATGCCACGTCGAGTAGCACCCTTCGCCGCTGCGCATTGGATACCAGCCGAGAAACGGCGATGCGTAGCCTGTCTCTGGGTATGGACACACGAGCACGCCGTCAGATGTCCAGCGCCCCGTCCCTGGATACAGAACGAACGCAGGCTCGATGTATGTCGTCTCGCCAGCTCTCCAGCAGGCGTGAATTCCGCCGTCATACGGTGGGCAGAACACAGCGTCCTCTACCCACTCGCCGTAGAGCAGCATCCACGTCCGCACACTCACGACCTCTACCACGTCGCCGTCAGGATCGTATACGCCCGTCCACGGCCCTCGTTCGTCTGCTGATCGATAGCGCAGGTCAACCAGATACCGCATGGCAACGCTCAGGTATTCGTCGCCGGGAATGCCGTTGAGCAGCAGGTGGCTCGAGAACACAGGTGGGCGCGATTCCGTCGCCGTGGGGATAACGTCAATCTCTGGCGCAACACATCCAGTCAGCGCGAGAACGGCGAGTATCAGTGCGATTCGCCTACCCATCTCTAACGCTTCTCTCGGCAAGCATGGCGTCAGCCTGAATCAGCCCAAGTCTGACAGCTTCTTCTGCTGCCTCTTCGTCGCTGTATCCACCCTCTCCTCTCCGCTCTGCGAGGGCATGAATCCATGCCGCTGCGAACTTGATCGCTGCATAGTCTCGAAGAGACATGCCTGGATGAAACTCCACCTTGAAGTCGAACCCGTCGCTGTCATTGCGAATGTAATCAGCTTCGTGCGGAAACGCCGGTCCTCCGTCATTCTTCACCGCGCACCCTCCTCAACAACTCCCTGTCACCATCCGTCAGCATCTCAGGATGCAACTGCGCCCGGATGCACGCCCGAATCAAGCCAACTCTGCTGCCGCTATCCAGCGCGTCAATCACATCCTGATCGTGCCTGTCGCCGTTGCCTGACTCGCGCAGGTGGATCGTATACGCTCGGGTTCGTCTGACCATCAATCCTCCTTTTCTCCGCATTCATCATAGCATACCGTTCCGCCCCGGTCAAGCCTTGGGAGTATGAAGACAAAGAAACAGACAGCGAGCAGACACCCGCCGCCTTGCATCGCCCAGCCGATCAGCAGCCAGCGCGTGAACTCGGTCATACCGACCCCACTCGCGTGATCAAGTGCGTGCCTAGCATCAACTCGGTTCCCGCCCAAACCAGCGCATCCATCCTGTCCGGCGACCAGTCCGCGTCTACCGTCCAGCTGCACATCTGGTCCTCGAGCTCTGGGAAGGATCCCACGTGGAAGCCACGCCCCTGCTCATACAACGCCGCAATCGGCTCGGCGCGAACTGCCTTCCCTCTCGACGCCCGAACAGACGTATACGCAACGTTTCGATCCACTTGCCGAATGACAGACTCGATCATGTCGCCGCCGTTGTTTACCTCTCCAACAATCCGATCCGCCTGCCAGCGGTGGTATGCCTCTACAGCAATCCGAGCCCATCGCTCAGGCGTGTAACGCCCGCTAAGATCCTCGAGTGTGTAGAACCGATCGCCCAGCTTGCCGGCGACGATGATGCCTGTCTCGTCGGAGTTCTCCCCGCTGGTCACCGCTGGATCGATTGCAGCAACAACTCGATCGAACGTGGCCGGCTCGTCTGCTCGACAGATCAACCCGCGATGCCAGAGCGCACCGGGAATGTCTGTCAGCACCTCACCGTGTAGCTCCTGCCGGCCAAGCGTCGTCCCTTCATACGTTTTGACAATCTGCGAGAAGAATGCCGGCGCAAGGTTGGATCTGTTCTCGTAGGTTGACCCGCGAATGATGACCGCACTGTCGTCCTCTAGGATCTTGCGAATGAGCTTCCTTGGTTTCGGCGTAGTGGTGATGATGCACTGAGGATTCGTCCCTAGCCGTAGTCCGAACATTAGCATGTCCCACGCTTCGGGATAGCGCCACGCCGCTAACTCATCGCACCAAGCACCGTCATGCTGTGGGCCTCTTAGTCGTTCCGGTTCGTCGGCTGAGTAGGTAGTTGCAATCGCGCCATTCTTCCAGGTGAGGCGTCGTTTCGATGGTTCGTATGTTGGCCGATCCCACGACGGCGAGATTGAGAGGATTCCCGATTCGCCTTCCACCATGACATCGCGGGCGTCGGCTGCGGTCGGGGCTACAAGAGCAATGCGCTTGAGTCCAGCGTTGATTTGTTCCCTGACCCACTCACTCCCACAACGAGTCTTGCCCCATCCTCGGCCTGTCATCCACATGCAAACAGACCACTCGCCATCAGGGGCTATCTGTTTCGGCCTTGCCCACTTGCGCCAGTCGTAGCGCAGTAACGCTAGATCCTTCTCACTCAGTGACCGAAGCTGTGACTTCTGGTCCTGCGCTAGTGAGTCGATCCAGCTTGATTCTGACATTCGACTATCCTTCGCCCGATCCACTCTGCAACTTGTGGGACGACTGCGTTACCGAGGCTTCTAAGTCGGTCCACCCGAGAGGGAACCCCATCAGCCACTCCGAGAGGTCGGGATTCAGTTCGCCACCGTGTTTTCTCCAGTCTGCTATCACTTGGTCGCACCAAGCCACTGAAGAACCGATGCGGACTCCACTTGGACGGAATCCCGTTGCATTCTTGCGTTCGTTCGTAGCCGCATTCGCGGTCATTGGCATCATTCCATCCGTAGCCATTGGCGTAGGCCACGATATAAACTCGATCACGTCCATGCGGCGCACCAACCGCTGCCGCCGGTATGCTTTCCCATTCGACATCGAACCCGACGCCGACCAAGTCCCTGAGAATTCTTCCAAAGTACCGTCCAGCCTCAGAGGAGAGCAGTCCTGGAACGTTCTCAGCCAGCACCCATCTGGGCTTAACTTCGCAAATAACTCGGAACATCTCTCCCCACAAGTCGCGCTCGTCTTCGCTGCCTTTGCGCTTACCGGCAAGTGAGTGAGGCTGGCATGGGAATCCTCCGCAGATGAGATCAACCGGAGCGAGATTTGCTGCGCCGACTTCTCGGATGTCTCTAAATCTCGCCACGTCCGGCCAGTGCTTTTCGAGGGCTCTGGTTGCGTAGTCATCTATCTCCACCTGCCAAGCGCATTCCATCCCGGCGCGTTCTAATCCGAGGTCGATGCCGCCTATTCCTGCGAAGAGTGATCCGAATCGCATTCGCCCAACCTATCCAAGACTTCTCGCGCTGCGTCTGAATAGTCAATCTTCACTTCGCCTTCGAGCTTCTGGATGTGTCTATCTCGCCATGTATTGCTGCGCCGATTCTTCAACCAGAAGATCATTGCGGTTGTGTCACCATCGAGGGCTTTGTTGTAAAGCGCTTTCTCGATCTGATCATCTACGTTGTCCGCTCCAGTCTTTAGGGCGTCCGAAAACTCAGGGTGCTTTCCCCGCCACTCGTATACGGTAGACTTCGCAACGCCCCATGTCGCCGCCATCTCAGCAACGATCAGACCCTGGCTCGCCATCTCTAAAGCGGAACGCGGATGGTAGTCTGCGTCGTACTTCGTCGGTCGCCCCATCACTTCCCCCTCTGGATCCGACTCGCCAACTCACCGGCAAGCATCTTGCGCGTCGTCTTGTCTGTCAGGTCAGGACGCGGCAAGGATCTCGATGTTGTGCGAAGAAACTCCTCGATGAGCTTCGACAGTGCCGTCTTCTCAGTCATTCAGCGCCATCCTCACTAGCCCCATACAATCCCGTGGCTTGCGCGTGATCTGTTCCCCGGTGAATCGCAACACCTTCCATCCCATTGCCGCCGCGTGGCTGTATTTCTCGCAGTCAGCGGTGAATCCGGATCCTCGCGTGTGCCGTCCGCGCGTATACGCACCGCCCTCGACCTCGACTGCCACCTTCTGCTTGGGGAACGCGAAGTCGAATCTCCATCTCCGCGTCGGATGGAAGCGATATTCTTGAACAAAGCCGTCAAGCCTGTTCGATTGAAGCAGGATCTTGAACAGCCCCTCAAGTTTGCTCATCTTATGCGCTCGCAATCGCACCGGTACGGGCAATATGGCTCTGGACTAATCCGAAACAGCTCCCCGCGAATCTCTCCTATCTTGCGACTGACCTCGTCGTACTCATCCTTGTCAACCACATAGCACTTCCTCTGTTCGTTTGCCCCTGGTCCGAGAAACTTGACGGGAACATCTATCTTCATGCTGTCGCCAACCTCAAGATGCGTTTCGCGGCTTATATCTAGCGGAACGCCGCCGACCGTGATCCCCGTCACACGGCATTTTTCTTTCGGCATATACGAAGACGGCATATTCAACCCCTTAATGAGATCAAGGGCCTCTGCAGCTAGTGCTTGCATCTTCTTAAACCTGTCAACCTCCTTCACGCTTCACCCCTCACCAGAGTTCCGCCAACCTTGAACAGGTTGAACGCAACGCCGTCCTTATCCTCTCGAACACCGTTCGCCGCCGCGTAGTCTCCAGGCCCGACATTGAACCGCTCGAATTGGTGAACGTGGGAGTCAATGCCGAGAAAGTTGAACAGATCGTCTTGCTTCGTCTCGTCATTCAGATCATCCATCCTCATCACGTAGTCAGCGTTGCAGTCAATCCATCGCCGGTAGTCTTCCCAATACATCTCGATCGCATCTCGCTTCGGCACGCCGCGGTACTGCGGGAAGGTCAGCGACCATGACTCACACAGCGGACAGTCCCAGAAGTTCGGCCCCTGGTCGCCGCCTGTCTTTCTCCACGCACTCTCGATGTAGGATTCCTTGTCCCGCCAAAGCCCAACGACCTTGACGTCAGGGAAGTCAACTCGGAGCGCATCCACATACGGCAACCAGAAGAATGCAACGTCACCAACTAGCGAATACTCGTCGAGTCGTTCCGCGAATCGCTGAACCTTCTGCGCGTATACGTCAACAGGATCGAAGATCCCCCACGTGCGCTTCATGAATGCCCGCTCGCTCGCCGACGCATGTTCCTTCCGCCATGGCAGCCACGGCTCGGATTCGTGCGTCACTCGTGCGTCCGGTTGAGCGTTCAGCAACTGCGCAAGCGAGACCGTGCCACATCGCCCAGTCCCAATTCCAATGACAAGTTGACCCGTTGCCGTCGCTTCCATCAGCCCCCCTTCGTTGGATGAAAGTGATTCGATACTCGAGGGAACTTCTTGCGCATGGCATTCGTCGCTCGGCAAAAAATGCAGTCGATGAAGTAGGGCGCATCGCGGAATAGCACAGCAAGCGCAACGTGCTCAGCTCCGCACTCGATACACACATACCTCACGCGCCTCATGAACACCCCAGCGGAATACGCGACCACTTCTCAGGCTCGGCGGTAATCACGCCCTTGTAGAAGTTCACCGTCAGACGACCGGATTCCTCCCCTGCAGCGAATACGGCCAGTCTCAGCCAGTGGTCAATGCTTGAGTTCCCCTTCGTCGCCGCGTTGAGAATCAGACGAACTTCCGCAGCGGATAGGCCAAACTCGGCTCCAATCTCCTGCGCGTGATCTGTCATGCCTGGTTCATCGTGATCTTCACGCAACCCATGTGGTAGACGGTGTTGCCTGACAGATACACGTAGTTCGGCTCAGTGATCGGACGCTGCACAAACACCTGCGCGTCACGAACGACATTCCCCGAAACGTCGCGCACCTCTCCCGATTCCCAGCCCGTCACGTATACGAGATACGGCGTTTCTGGCTCGATGGCGCGGAAGCACTCATTCGGGGAAATGGCATAGAAGCCGGCGAAGGGAATCTCTCCCGGCCATTCGTCGCCCTGCTCGATGCCGAGAACCGTTTGGAAGGTTGGAGAGTCTTCGGTGAGCGGGAGCCAGACAACGCCCTCGAGAGTGCCTTGCAGATGGCAGCTCGCAATGTTCAGCTTGGCGTAGTCAAACTCATCACCGGGATTGAGGAACTGCTCGAATGGTTTGAAGATCGATTGGATTTGACCCTTGATGTTTCCCCTGTGGAACGCTGTTAGTTTCATCTGTCCCCTCCAAAACAAAACCCCACCCTTTCGGGTGAGGGAGTCAGTAAAGACGATGCCCCTCTGGGCTACTGCGGCAACAGTATCCTTCTCTACTTCGTGTCGGACCTCCTTATGATCGACGGCTCGTACAGCGCAAGTTGCTGGTCAACGCTCAACCCGTGCAGAGGCTCTGCGTGGACGATCATCCCGTCTTTTAATCCAACTTCAACCTTGACGCTGCGCAGCGAGGACGCGATCTTCTTGAGAAGATAGAGCACCTTCTTGTCTTGTGCTGTGAGCGGTTTCACGTATACGCCAACCGTCTCCTTGTCAAGACCACACGCCTCTGAAATCAGCTCGATCGCGCGTTGCAGCTTCACCGCTTGCTCTTCGCTCACGCCTGATCCCACCCTTTCACCGGGTCTAAGTTTAACCCGATTTTTCCGAAGAGTCAATAGCTACACTGCGCATGGCGTCACTCTTTGCAGCGCAGGACGCTTTCGATACACGCGATTCTCCAATACGCTCACGATGTCTTTGTATCTGTAGACTTCGGTTGTGCGTTCCTCGATTTCCTCATCTGTTGGCCATTCTGCCAACGAGTCCGCCCACTCAACGAGTGACAGCGCATTTCGGAATCGGTCAAACCGATCGGACTCGCGGAACCGATCCAAGTCCTGTCGCCGAAACAGCACAACCTCGCGATCATCGCCCTTGACGGATTGCCTCTCTTTCCTCTTCGGCCACTGTCCAGAGGACGCGAGCCGATGGACGACAGCAGATCCAATCCCGTAGAGCCTGCTTGCCTCAGTCGCCGTGATCCATTCAGACATGCACCACCTCCATCTCATTCCCGTCCGGATCGACTAGAACCCCACGGTCAGATCGCAACCCCCATACCGTCTTGCCGATCTTCACGAGCTTTTCCCCAAAGTCCATCTGATCGCGCAGCTTCTGCTCGTTCGCAGTCCGGTAGAACTCCGTCCCCGGCGGCAGCTTCGCGTAGAAGTATTTGCGCGGGTCAGACTTGCCAGCATCGCGCAACATCCTCCGGTAGTCCGTCGCCGTCACGCCTTCTTCCCACCTGACGTCACAGTCGAGGCTCTTTGAGTAGAGCTGCGCTGCGCGGTCCAGCCGCGGATCAATCCCCCTCTCCGCGAGATACTCCTTGAACGACCTTGACTCAGGATCCACAGCCTTGAACACCTGGCGAAGCTCGTGCGCGTCCCGCGCAACGTCCTTGTCGATCATGGCGTAGGCGGATAGGCGCGTCGTGATCTGTTCGCCGCGTTCGGCGTCCTGACGGCGGTAGAACCACAGCTCAATGTTCATCGGCTTGTGCATCTGGTCACACCAAACGAAGACGTTTCGGTCACGGTCGAACTCCTGAATCCACCGCTTTCCGTTCTCAACGTCTTGGTGATGTTCTGCGCACAGTGTGATGCAGTTCTCTACCACGTCGCGCGTATACGCACCGCCCATTCCCAACGGGCGAACGTGGTGGACCTCCAAGACTGCAGTGTCTCGATCAGCTCCGCACACCTGACAGCGATAGCCGTCGAGTCGCAATGCCTCTTCGCGGACGGATTGACTTCTGCTCATGCAACCCCCTTCATCCGGCGTTCGTAAATTTCCGAATCGTAAGATTCATCCAACATGCGAGATGGGCCGACATCGTTGAACAGCTTCCCAGCCTTGAACTCGGCCAACTTCATCCGCACGGTCTTGATCGTCCAGTTAGCGCTCCACGATTCACCGCTTGATTCCAGTGCCCCCATGAACGCAGCCACATCATCCGGCGAATGGCCAGCTTTGTAGATCAATTTCAAGTCGCGCTGCACAGGTCCGAACTCGGGTCCAGCAAGCGTGA